>CESQ01080224.1_pt1 | contig 13350 bp, 10 predicted proteins | sample 361401 | NCBI WGS metagenome assembly CESQ01 (sample SAMEA2622119, study PRJEB7988) | marine metagenome | isolation source: saline water (ENVO:00002010), including | reverse complement strand
ACTTTGTCTTCCTCTCAAGATTATTTAGATTCAACTTCAATAAAATTTGTATCTGGAGCAGAGGTTTATATTACTAACAGTCAAGGTGACAAATTCAATTTTACTGAAAAAGATAATGGAAATTATACATGGAATCCCGACTCAAATTTTTCTAATCTTGGAAATGTAGGCACAGAATTTTTATTGAATATTTCATACAATGGAAAAAAAATTGTTGGATCCTCAGCGATAAATAGAACTTCAATTATTGATAGTATAAATTTTGTTAAAGGAGAATTTCCTGAAAACTCATATTATGCTGAGTTCTGGTCTAATGAAAAAGAGGGAGTAGGTGATGCATACTGGATAAAAAGTTTTAAAAATGGTATAAAACAAGTAAGATCGCAAGATATTATTACATGCTTAGATGCTGGAGCATCATCAGAAGGAGCTATTATAGACGGAATCCCATTTATACCCCCTATACGAAGAGCCGTAACAAGATTTGAGAGAGATGAAACAACTGACGAATTCAAGTCACCTTTTGAATATGGTGATTCCTTATATGTTGAGATTCATTCAATACCATATGAAGCATTTCTTTTTCTAAATAAAGTATCAATTCAAATAGATAGGCAGGGCGGGTTTGGAGAATTATTTGCTGTATCGCTAGCAAACTCTCCAACAAATCTTACCGTTGAAAATGATTCAAATTTTCCAATAGTTGGTTTTTTTTGTGTTTCAGAAGTAAATGGAATGGGAAATGTATTAGATGATGATGAAATAGAAAAAATCAAAAAATATAACAGAGAATGGTAGCATAGCCACTACAGTGATTTCATGATAACAACGCATTGAGCCGCAACACCTTCTTCCCTACCAATAAAACCTAACCCCTCAGTCGTCGTTGCCTTTACCGAGATTTTAGAATAATCTACATTTAAAACTTCTGATAGAACCTTAATCATTTTAGTTTTATATTTTGAAATTTTTGGCTCTTGAAGTAAAATTGTAATATCAGCATTAGAAAGTCGATAACCATTTTTATTACATAATTCAGTTACTTTACCCAATAAGATCTTACTATCTATATTTTTATATTTTTTATCATTGTCTGGAAAATGTGATCCTATATCATCTAAACTTAATGCACCTAACATGGCATCACATAACGCGTGAATTACTACGTCAGCATCAGAATGACCTATAACACCTTTGTAATGTTTAATTTCAATACCGCCTATTGTAAATTTTCTGTTACTCTCAAGACGATGAACATCATAACCGTGACCAATTTTAAAATTCATTATATAAAAAGTTATAAAATACAAATTTAATCTTCTTATATTTAGATACATTTATATTATGAAAAAAATACTTAAGTTCATCTTAGATTTTTCTGATAAAAATCATTTACAGTCTATTGGACTTTTAATTCTTAGAATTGGAGCTTCATTATCTTTGATGACCCATGGATATGGTAAATTAATTAGGTTTGAAGAAAGATCTGCAACATTTATGAGCCATCTCTCTTTAGGAAGTGAAGTAAGTTTATCTTTAGTGATTTTTGCTGAATTTATTTGTCCAATATTTATTTTATTAGGTCTAGGAACTAGAATATTTTCTATTCCAATTATTTATACATTCATAATAATTGTCTTTGATATTCATATAGATGATCCTTTTTCTAAAATGGAAAAAGGAATATTATTTTTAACTATTTATTCGACAATTTTTCTTTCAGGTCCAGGAAAGTTTTCTATAGATAGTTTTTTAAAAAAAAGATTAAAAATTAAAAATTAAATTTTGTTTTATATCTGAATTTAAACTTTTGGCTACGGGACAATTTTTCCCTACCGATATTAATTTTCTTTTTTGAACATCAGTAAGACTATTTTTTTCAAAATTTATTTCAATCTTTATTTCAGATATTTTTCTAGGATTAGTAGACATTAATTTGGTTATTTTAGCCTTTGAATTTGGCATTTCAAATTTTCCTTTTTCAGCACAAATTCCCATAACTGTTGTAATGCAACTACACAATGCTGATGAAACTAAATCTGTAGGAGCAAATGCTTGCCCCTTTCCATTGTTGTCAATGGGAGCATCTGTTATAATATTTTTTCCGGTTTTAACATGAGTAGATGAAGTTCTTAATTCACCCACATACCTATTTTCTATAGAATGATTCATTAGTTTAAAATTTTATTTATAAGTGGTTGTAATTTTTTTTTCCAAACCTCATAACCTGATCTATTCATATGTAACATGTCTTTCCAAAAATAATCTTTAGGTATATTTCCATTACTATCAAGCATTATTGACCAAGAATCAAAAAAATATGTATCATTTTTTTCTTCACAATAATTTTCTATCATTTTATTTAACTCAATATAATTTTCTTTATAATTCCATCTAGATGGGCTAGGTTTAGCAGCGATATAAATTATTGGAGTTTTTTCTAATTTACTTCTTATCTTGATGTGGGAGTTTTTAAATTCTTCAAAAATCTTATTTATCGGAATTTGAAAAGCTATGTCGTTGTCACCTTCATAAATTACAATTAAATCAGGGTTATGTTTTATTACAAGATCATCGATAAAAAAGTTTAAATCCGAAAAAATAGAACCACCAAAACCTCTATTTAAAATATCATAACTGCTAAAATCATTTTTTAATCCTATCCAAAATCTTATACTAGAACTTCCAGAAAATACAATTAACTTTTTATCAGATTTTATAAAAGCTTCTTCATTAAGAAAAGGTTCTATTTCATTGTAAAACCTTTTAGGATCAGTTGAAGATCTATATTCTGAGGTATAAATGTCTTGAGAAAAGATTCTTATCGAAAAAAATAAAAAAACAAACAGAGTAAATAATCTCATGAAAAATAAATCTAACTTTATATTAAAATTTAAGTAAATTTTCACTAAACATAATACAAGTTATAGTTGTTAACATAAACGTAGTGAAACATATAAAAATTTTTATTGTATAATATATTAAAATATAATGTATAATATAACTATAAAAATGTTTTTTAAAACTTCATTAGTGATAATCACTATATGTTTTTTTTATTTTAATTCATACACTCAAGAAAGTGATTATTTTGAATACCAAAATGAAGTTTTATGGGGTATCAATAAAAATACAAATGGAGGACTAATAGGAGGTTTAAATCTTAAATTTGGAAATAAAATTAAAGATAACACATATAAAGTTTATGGCATTGAGCTTGTTAATGTTAAGCACCCAAAAGAATATAAATATACATCACCATTTGGAGGAGACAATTTTATTTGGGCAAAACAAAATACCATGTATTCGTTTAGAATGCAATATGGCTTTGAAAAATCTATTTTTAATAAAAAAGATGAAAATGGAATTCAAATTAATGCTAATTTAACTGGAGGTCCAAGCCTTGGATTTCTTGTTCCATATTATATAAGATACAATAGAAACAATGCTGTTGTCGTCGAAGCTTTTGATTCAAATATTCATAATTTTAATAATGTAATTGGTAGTGCAGGATTCTTAGAAGGTATAAATGAGGCAAAGATAAGGCCAGGAGTTAATCTAAAATCTGCTGTTAACTTTGAGTTTGGAAGTATGAAAAAAGGATCTATTGCACTTGAAGTTGGCTTTCTAGTAGAAGCATTTACAAAAAAAATGATTATCATGCCTACTGTACAAAATAAATCCATATTTACATCTGCTTTTATAGCACTTTTTTACGGTAGAAAGTGGAAATAAAAAAAAGTATAAGGTAAATTGCAATGATCAAAAAAGAGACATTGAAAACTAAAATATCAAAACCAAATTGGTTAAGAGTAAAGCTTCCAGTCGGTAGTGAATATAGAAAAGTTAGAAAAACTGTTGACAAATATAAGCTTCATACCATTTGTGAGAGTGGAAATTGCCCTAATATGGGTGAATGTTGGGGAGCAGGAACTGCTACATTTATGATTTTAGGTAATGTTTGTACAAGAAGTTGTACTTTTTGTGCAGTTGCAACTGGTAGACCACCAGAGTATGATAAAATGGAACCTTTAAGGGTAGCTAAAGCTATAAAAAAGATGGGAGTTAAACATGCTGTAATCACTTCCGTAAATAGAGATGAATTAAAAGATAGAGGAGCAGAAATATGGTATCAAACAGTACATCTTACTAAAAAATTATCTCCACAAATAACAATTGAAACTTTAATTCCTGATGTAAAAGCAAATTGGGAAGCTCTTTACAAAATGATTGAAGCTGGACAAGAGGTAGTCTCACACAATATTGAAACTGTTGAAAGGCTTTACAGAAAAGTTAGACCACAAGCTAACTATGAAAGAAGTTTAGAGCAGATAAAAATAACCAAAGATTTTGGCAAAAGAACCAAGTCAGGTATTATGGTTGGATTAGGAGAAAAAAAAGAAGAGGTTTTTAAAACAATGGATGATATGGTTGAAAGTGGACTTCATATTTTAACAATTGGACAATACCTTCAACCAACTAAAATGCACCTAGAAGTTGATGATTTTATAAGCCCGGAAGTTTTTGAAATGTATAAAGAAGAAGGTTTAAAAAGAGGATTAAAATATGTTGAATCGGGACCGCTCGTTAGATCCTCATACCATGCAGAGAGACACGTAAATGTACCTATATAGAATTTTCATATTCTTATTTCTAATCACTGATGTATATGGACAAACAAATACGTCAAATATAACTATTGTAAGAGATAAATGGGGAGTCCCTCATATTTATGGCACAACAGATAAAGAAGCTGCATATGGATTAGCTTGGGCACATTCAGAAGATGACTTTGAAACTATTCAAAAAACATTTTTATCATCTAAAGGAATGTTGGGAAGACTCGAAGGACCAAATGGTGCTATCCTAGATTTTGCAGTTGAATTATTAAGATCTAGAGAAGTTGCAAAAAAAGAATTAAAAAATCTTTCTCCAGAAGGCCTAAATATTATTTATGGTTATCTAGAAGGATTAAATGCTTATGCTAAAAAATATCCTGAGAAAATTTTAGTAAAAAATTTTTTTCCATTAACAATATATGACTATCTAACTGGACTAAATCTAATGCTCCATTTGTTTTCAGATACTGGTGACGTAATTGGACAATTACTTTCGAATAATATTGATCCCATTAACGAAATGTCTGGCGTAGATAATATAGGTAACTCGATTGGATCTAATGGCTTTGCTTTTAATAGCAATAAAACTAAAAGTGGAAAAACGTTTTTGAATATTAATACCCATCAACCTTTAGAAGGTCCATTTGCATGGTATGAGGCTCACGTAAATAGTGAAGAAGGGTGGAATATGTTAGGAGGATTATTCCCTGGTCTACCTCTTCCTGTTATAGGTACAAACAAAAATTTAGGATGGACTCATACATATAATTATCCAGATATGAATGATATATACCAATTAATAATTAACCCCAAGAATGAAGATGAATATAAAATAGATGGGACTTGGAAAAAGTTTGAAATTAAAGAAGTGAAAATTAAAGTAAAAATATTTTTAGGCATAAAAATAAATATTAAACGAAAAATATTGTGGTCAGATTTTGGTCCTGTAATTAAAAATAAAAAAGGTTCTTTCTCATTTTTTTCTCAATCATTAAATAATATTAGCGCTATTGAACAATGGTTAAAAATGAATAAGGCATCAAATTTTAAAGAGTTTGAATCTGCTCTTAAATTATTAGGTATTCCTAGGTTTAATATCGTTTATGCTGATAATCAGGATAATATATTTTTCATGAGTAATGCTAGATTATCAATAAGAACTCCAGAAATCGATTGGAGTAAATTGGTTCTAGGCAATAATTCATCATTGATTCTTGATAAGTATCATCCATATAATGATTTGCCTAAACTACTAAATCCTCCAAGTGGTTATTTATTTAATACTAACAATTCCCCATTTAATGCAACTAGTAAAGAATTTAATTTAAATGAGTTAGATTATCCTTCTACATTTAATTATAAGGAAAAAGAAAATAATAGAAGTGTGAGGTTTATGGAATTGATAAAAAATTATGAAAAAATAAATTATTTTGAATTTAAAAAAATAAAATACGATCAAAAATATCCTGATTCATTAGTTCTAATAGGAAATATTAAATCGATATTTGATCTTAATGGTGATGATGTTTTAGAATATTCTGATCTTTTAGATTTAATAAAAAAATGGGATAAAAAAGGAAACTATAATAATTTGGGAGCAGCACAATGGAGTACATATTATAATTTTATATTAAAGGAATTAGCTGAAAAAAATCATAATATTGAAGATACTATACCTAAAGAATATCATATAAATGCACTAAAAAAATCTAAAAAATATTTATTAAAACACTTTGGAAAAATAGATGTTATATTGGGAGATCTTCAAAGACATATCAGAGGAGAAATAAACCTTCCGGTTTCTGGGCTAATAGATATGATTGCTCCTTCGCACGTGAGACGTCATGAAAATGGAAGACTAAAAGTTGTTTCTGGAGAATCTTACATAATGTTAGTCCAATATTCTAAAGATGATATACAAATAGAAACAGTATTGCCCTATGGAAGTTCAAGTAATCCGAAAAGCCCTCACTATACAGACCAAATGAAAATGTATGTTGAAAAGAAAACAAAAAAAATGACTTTAGATAAAAATAAGATTTTTAATGAAGGGGTGAGAATTTATAACCCTAATTAGTTATTCCAAAACTTTGTTTTAATTTTCTAATTCTATTAAAAGACTCTTCTATTCTAGAATATGTTATGTCACCTGTTTGAATTTTATCCTTTATAATAGATATAACCTGATCTGTTGAAACTTGATTTTCTTTTAATTGATTGTTACAAAACAAAAGAACATCAATCCCTGAATTTATTGATTTCTCAATAGCTACCTCTAAACCGTAATGATTTGTAATTGCTTGCATTTGCATATCATCTGAAAAAACAACTCCATTAAACCCCATAAAGTTTCTCAATAATTCATTGATAATTTTACTTGACAAAGTGCCTGGTAACATTTGATCATCTAACCGTTTATTTACAACATGAGCGCTCATAATAGCATCTACAAAACCTGAATCGATCATAGATTTATAGGGATATAATTCCTCAATCATCCATGTATCTGAAACATCAGTTAATCCTAAATGCGAATCATCTTTTGAACTTCCGTGACCAGGAAAATGTTTTAATACAGAAATTATATTATTTTCTCTATGAGAGTTTATAAATGATTTAGCATGTGATACAACAAGATTTGGGCTTCTGCCAAAGCTCCTTTCAAGTTTATAAATCACAGGGTTTTCTAAATTAATTGAAAGATCGACTGAGGGAGCATAATTGACATTAATACCTAATTTACTTAATAAATCACTAGTTTTTTTTGAATAATAATACGTTGAATCTAAATTATTTTCATCTCCAAGAGATTTCGGTGATCTAGTTCTATGAAACCCATATTTTTCTTTTAATCTATTCACCTTTCCTCCTTCTTCATCTATTGCAATAAATAAAGAGTTATTTGAAACTAATTTAATCTTATCAATTAATATTTTTAAACTATTATAAGAGTCGGATGGGTTTACATTCTTCTCAAATAATATTACCCCTCCTAAATTATTTTTAGATAATTCTAATAACAAAGAGTCTGCGTGTTGAACTGAATTAACATCACCAATTCCAAACATTAACATTTGACCTATCTTATATTCTAGCGAATCGTTATTTGAAAAACACATTGATTCAAATGAAAAAAGAAAAGAGAAAAAAATAAAAAAGGTGTGTTTGTTAATTTTCATTTGTATCAATAATTTTTTTAATAATATCTGAAAAATAGCTACCATTATGAGGCCCATACCAATTCATAGTATAAGTTTCATAAGTATTAATGTTTTTTTTATTATACCAATTATCATTTGTTATGTAACCAAGATATCCTCCGTTAAAACTATTAATTATTAAATTCATTTGTTTTGATAATGCAAATTCCTCAAGTGGTTTAACCAATTCACCAGAAAAATCAGCTGGAGTGCCAACAATTAATATATTACCTAATTTAAGAAAAGAAAAATATTTAGATGAATTATCTAAACCAACTAAATAATTGAAAACCCAGGGTTTAAAAATAAGAAAATCATTAAGCCTAAATGATGGCTTTCTCATCTTTATATAAATTTTATTTGACAATAATCTGTTCTCAAAAAATGTAGGGATAGAATCTATAACATTTATAATTTTATTCGAAATGCCATTTGCAATAGCATCCAATTTATCTTTGCCTTTCAAAGACTTATTCTTTGGAGCCATACTACCCACCGCCCCAGCACCATATATGGCAAACTCTATTTTTGGAAGCTCTTCAAGATGAAAAATACATTTTCCAGGGTAGTCTGAAGAAACCTTAAGTTGTTTAGAAGTATAACAAGTAGCATGAGCAGAATAAGAATACATAATTACATTTTTTCCACTATTTCTCTCAAATTTTATTACCCTAATCCAATTATCCTTGGTGCCCAAAGAATCTCCAACCAGTCTATTTGTTATAAATTCCTCGGCATGAATTCTGGAATATCCAACTTTTGTTATTTCCATGTTATTAAGAGCATCTAGCAAAGATTTTCTTATTGCAGTAGAAATAAATTGTAAAATTCTTTCATCATATTCCCCTGCAAACATTTCTCCTATAATACTAGGAAGATAGCCTCCAATACTCGAATGAGAATGAGATGCAGTTAAAAATAGTTCTGATTCTTTTAGATTAGTTCCTTCAAGTATACCTTCCAAGTTTAGGTTTGGAGGAGGAATTAATAAATCCAAAGAAATATAAGCAGCACGATTTATTCCATTATCTAATACAATAGTTCGAACCCAAATAGAATCTTCTACTCCCATATTAATTTTTCCCTTTCTTTCTCCATAACCTGCTAAGGGGGTAGAGAAGGAAGGTATTAACGAACTTTTTGCCCAACCCATTTTTAATGTGTCTCCATCTATTTTATGATTCATCTTGTTTAATGAATCCAATGTAAACATAGTTTGCTCATAAAATTTAGACTCTTTATAAGGAGTAGTATCTAAACGTTCAAAAATTGAAAAAAATAGAACGAAAATAACTAAGATTATTAAAAAAAAGGGTTTAATTAATTTTCTAGGGAACACCTTTAAATATTAACTTTAAGAATTAAAAATAGTAATTTAGAGGAAAAATTATCAATTGAAGAAGAAGTATTAATATGAAAATATTAAAAAATTTATTTTTTACTCTTATTTGTTTCATCTTTTTCAGCAATACATGCATTTCTCAAAATATTAAAAAAGCTTATAAGTTTTTAGAAAAAGGAGATATAGAAAAGTTTGAGGAAACTATTTCAAAAGCATTTGAGAAAGATAGTCTAAACCCAGGTGTTGATTTTCTTTATGCTAAGCTTTATCTACTTGCCACCTATGAGAAGAGTAATGTAGATATCGCAAAAAGATACATAAGTAAAGCATCTAAAAAGTTTACCTCTGTTGAACCAAAAGTTTTAAATGAATTAAATGAATTAAAAATAAATCGAAATTCGATCGATTCTCTAACCATAATCATTGATAAGAATGCGTATGAAATCGCTTTAAAAAAAAATAATGTAGATAGTTATGAAAACTACATGAAAAAATATCCCAAATCTAAAGATTATAATAATGCTTTTGATAAAAGGAACGCATTGGTATATGAAAGCATAAAAAGATTAAATACTTGGAGGGCGTATCAATACTTTATTCAGTCATTTAAAGGAGCTAAAGAAATTGATGAAGCTAGAGAAAAGTACGAAAGACTTTTGTATGAGGAAAAAACCAAAGATAAAACTCTTGGTTCATACAGACTATTTTTATCTCAAAATAAAAACACCCCATTTAGAGATGAGATAGAAAAAAATATTCTTCATATATCTACCGAGACAAATGAAGAAAAGGAATACATAAATTTTTTAGAATCTTTTCCAAATAGTAACTATTACAGGGAAGCTGTTGAATATCTATACTATGCTTCAAATAAAAATGTTGAAACTTATAAAGAATATTTTGATAGAGCTAGAATCTATGATTCTCTCAGAAATATAATTGAAATAGAATCAATTCCTTTTTTAGCTTTTTATGAAAATGACAAGTATGGTTTTATTGATACAGCTGGTAATACTACAATCAATCCGAAATTTACTTCAATAAAAAAAGAATATATGTGTGAGGTTATTAAGGATGATTTTCTAATAGTTAATGATGATAATGAAAAAAGTATTATAAATAAAGCTGGAGATATAATTTATAAAGGAAACTTAATCGACATAGAAAATCTTGGAAATTCTTTTATTAAGATTATAAAAGAAAATAAGATGGAATTGGTACACAAAAGTGGGAGATTAATTTTTTCAGGAAAAATTGATAATGCCTATGTGATAGCTGAAAAATTTATTTTAATAGAGCAAGATGAATCATATGAGCTAATATCTTTTACAGGAAGAAAATTATTATCATCAAAATTTGATGATGTTATGCAGGAAGGCCCATTTTTAATTTTTGAAAAAAATGAAAAATTTGCAATATCAAACTATAATAATCTTTCAAAAATCATTAAAAACAAAAAAGATAAGTTAAACTTTTATTATGATGATTTTGAACTTGTTAATAAAAATTATCTAATCTGTTTTACTGAAAATAATGAAGAATTATTTGATAGTAATTTAAATGTGGTAATTGAAAAAGCTAACCAAAACATTTATCCTATGGATAAAGGATGGATTACAAAAAATGAAAATGGATTTAAAATTTTTAGCTATACTTTAGATTTTAAATTTTCTACCGAATTTGAAAATATAGAACATAATAAATCATTTATTTCTACAAAAATTAATGATAAATGGAATGTTTATTCTATTTCAGGTGGGGAAAATATTATTGAAGACTATGATTCGGTTAAACTCCTAACCGACTCAATAATATGGCTTAGAAATGAAAATTCAGACAAATTATTTTTTTCTAATAGACAAGAGGTGGCAATAGATACAAGCTCTGTTATTAATATTTTAAAAGCAAATGAAAATTCAGATACAGATATTAATTACATAAGAGTTTCAGATTCAAAAGATGTAAATATCTATTCTGAAGAAGGGGAGAAATTACCTAAAATGGAATTTTTTCATGTAGTAAAAAAAGGAGATACATTTAATAAGCTTGTTGCTTTATACAATATCAAACAATCAGAAATTTTATCTATGAACAATAAAAATAACACCAATCTAATAATAGGTGAAAAGATTAAAGTGAAAGGATATACACCAAAAAAATTATTGAAAGATAACTTATTCGAAATAGAGGAAGGAGGAAAAAAGGGAATAGTAGATAGAAAGGGAAAATTAATTCTAGAAAAAATTTATGATGGAATAAGGTTAATTGATAATAATAATATTTCCTTATTAAAAGATGAAAAATTTGGAGTCTATAATATCTCTAATAATAAATTAATTGAACCTAAGTATTTTAATGAACTAGAACCTTATGATTCAGCTAGATATATAGCTAAAGATTTTTTTATGTTCGGAGTCATAGATTTTAATGGAAATATTATTCTTCCCTTTGAATATCAATCGATACAATTTTGGGATTCAAATTCAGTGATTTTAAAAAAATCAGATAAATACTCCATTTATAATATTGAAACTAATAATGAATTAATTGGTAACATCAATAAAATTTCTAAAATAAAAGATAACGACGAAAAAGTAATTGAAATTGAAACGTCTTCAGGAAAGGGTGTTATTAGTAATATAACACAAGAAATTCTTTCCCCAATTTATGATAATATACAAATTGTAAATTATCAGTCTTCTTCATTTTATATAGCTAAACAATTACTTAATGAAGCAAATTTATTAGTAAACTTATATGTTGACTCCGATGGGAAGATAATCAAAAATCAGGCCTTAAAAATCGATGAAAAAAACAAATTGGAATGTCAATAATATCTAATAAACGATCAATATAAAATTGATTTTAGTAAAATAGCTACATTTTTTTTATCTTTGTCGGTCGTATTAATAACTATTATTGAAATGTTAAAAAACTTCAAAAGTATATTTTTAGTATTTACGGCTATTTTAATATTTTTCTCAGGAGAATTATTTTCACAATCGCCTTATGCTTTTAATTACCAAGGTATTTTAAGAAACCCCGATGGTAGTTTAAAAGCAAGCCAGGGTGTTATTTTAAAATTTGAAATTTTAGATGTTCAAGAGCAAGTAAAATATAGCGAAACTCATTCGGCTGTATCTAATGAATATGGCTTAGTAAACGCACAAATTGGAAGAGGTTCTACAATAGATGATCTTTCAGCTATTGAATGGGGAGAATCCGCATATTTTCTTAAAGTATATGTTGATGATGTGGCTATGGGTTCGAGTCAATTGTTAAGTGTACCTTATGCATTATATGCATTAAATGCAAAAACACCTGGACCAGACGGTGCCATTGGACCTCAAGGACCAGCAGGACCGGTAGGACCAGCAGGACCAACGGGTAATCAAGGGTTTACTGGACCTTCAGGACCAGCAGGACCAGCGGGACCACAAGGACCGAAAGGTGAAAAAGGAGATTTGGCAAGTATTACTGGAGCAGTAACTAGTGTTATGACAAGTGATTTATCTCCCAATAGAGTTGTTGTTTCTAGTGGAACTGGGAAAATTGTTGTGACTTATCTAACAACAGAAAAACTATTATACCTAGCTAATGTAACATCAGACATTCAAGCCCAAATAGATGCAATTCCAGTGCCTGCTACTTTGACTGCATCAAGAGCTACTGTAACTGATGCTCAAGGAAAAGTTGCTGTATCAGATGTGACATCTACCGAAGTAGGTTATTTAGATAATGTATCTTCAAACATTCAAACACAGCTTGACTCAAAACAAGCTACTATTACAGGGTCAGCTACAAGTATTGATAATGAAACTTTAGATGGAGAAAGAGCTGTAATTACATCTGCTCAGGGAAAGATCGCTGCATCGTCTACGATAACTACGACTGAGTTAAATTATCTTGATGGAGCTACTTCAAATATACAAACGCAAATTGACGCAATACCTGTCCCACCAACTCTAACTGCATCTAGAGCAGTAGTAACAGATGCTCAAGGAAAAGTTGCCATATCAGATGTAACTTCCGCAGAAGTATTGTATTTAGATGTTACAACAACTGGAACAGTTGAAGCATCAAAGTCAATTGTAACAGATGCAAATAAAGATATTACTGGATTAAGAAATTTAACTACAACTGGAGATATTAATATTGGGGCTAGCTTAAAATTAGCCGGAGCAGCTGT
>CESQ01112444.1_pt1 | contig 13415 bp, 11 predicted proteins | sample 361401 | NCBI WGS metagenome assembly CESQ01 (sample SAMEA2622119, study PRJEB7988) | marine metagenome | isolation source: saline water (ENVO:00002010), including | reverse complement strand
ACCCCGACTGCCTGGACCAAAACCAGGTGTCCTGCCAATTAGACGACCCCCCAAATTAAATTTTTGGATTCGCTATAATTGTAGAATAATGGGGACTGAAAAAAGATTGCGCTTTTTGCGCTTTTTGTTTGTCTGAGAATATTCCAAACACAGTCGAACCACTACCCGACAAACTGGCGTATTTTGCACCTAAATCCAAAATCTCTAATTTGATTTTGCCAATTTCTGGATGTGTCTTAAAAACATACATCTCAAAATCATTGTAAAATAACTCGGAGCTCAGATTATTAATTTTGAGCTCTTCCAACATTTGCGACAACTTAATGTCCGTTTTTCCTTTTACCAAATACTTTTTTATAAACATAAAAGCATCTGAAGTTTGGATTTTTATATCAGGCATTACAAGCAAAACATAGTTATCGATATATGCGTTTTTTATTGGAGAAAGTTTTTGTCCTTTTTCTTCGCCCCCTTGTAATTTACCATCTACAAAAAATGCTGAGTCTGCACTAATCTTTTCTGCAAAATACATGATTTTTTCTTTTTTAAGATTTAAACCACACAATCTATCAATCGCCTTTAAGATTGCTGTGCCATTGCTAGAACCTCCTCCTAAACCAGCATTGGTAGGGATATTTTTTTTTAAAAAAATATTAAAATTGGGTAGACCCGGGTATTCTTTTTGTAAGATATCTACAGCTTGGGTGCATGTATTGTTTTCTCGGTTTAGCCAATGAACGTTTGTATCAAAAAGGTTATTCTTAGATTCTTCAATTATTAATTGATCAGATAAGCTAATCTCTTGAAAAATAGTAACAATATTGTGGAAATCATCTTCGCGCTTATTAAGAACATGTAGCCCTATATTTATTTTTGCGTAAGATTTAACTTTCATGATTTAGGGTAATAATTGCTTCACAGCCCCAGCCGTTTGACATGTCTAAAAATTTTAATCCGTTCGTAGTTGTTGCTTTAATAGAAATAATATTCTCTTTAATCCCTAGCGCATCTGCTAAAGAAGCTTTTATTTCTTTTTTATATGGAGAAATTTTTGGAGAATTGAGAACAATAGAAACATCAATTCTTGCTATTTTCGTGTTGCTTGGTATTTTTTTTACAATCTTTTTTAAAAGCTTAATGCTAGAAATATTGAGGTATTCTGGGCTATTTGGGAAGTGCTCTCCTATATCTCCTAAATTAAGTGCACCTAATAACGCATCGGTCACTGCATGAGTCAATACATCGCCATCCGAGTAAGCATCTGATGAAAACTTACACTCCACTTGATGACCGCCTATAACCAAACCCTGTCCTTCAATAAGAGAGTGAAAGTCAAGCCCTATCCCTGTCGTGCTCTTTCCAGCTATACTATTCTTAAGGAGAGCCAAGTCTTCTTTCTCTGTTATTTTAATATTTTGTACTTTATTATGAAGAACTTGAACTGTATATCCACAGTGCTCCATCAAGCTAGCTTCGTCCGTAAAGGTGCTTCTGTCGTCTTTATTAATATTTTTATAGCAATTTTTTAATTGATTTAAGTTGAATGCTTGAGGGGTTTCAGCTAGCCATAGACTATTTCTATCGATCGTAAAGGATATGATATTTTCGTTTACTTTCTTGAGCGTATCTGAAACGGGGTGCGCTAAAATGGCTCCATCATTTTTTTTGCAAGCATTAACTAAGTTCAAAATATTTTTGCTTTGAATTAACGGTCTAACAGCGTCGTGTATTACAATTACATCTATATTATCTTCTATTTTTTTTATAGCGTTATAAACAGATTCCGATCTTGTGTTACCGCCCTGACACAAAATAATAGGCTTGCTTAACTTAATAGAAGAAAGGTCTTCTGTTATTTTCGGCAATAGGTCTTTTGGAACTACCAAATAAATAATATCAATTACATTTGATTGATTAAAAACATCAATACTATATTGATATATTGGTTTATTGTTGAGTATGGCGGTTTGTTTGTATCCTCCAAAACGACGTCCTGTTCCGCCAGCAACTATTACTGCAGCATTCATAATATTTTAGGTAATTAACATTGCATCACCATAGCTTAAAAACCTATAGTTTTTCTTTTTTGCCTCTGCATAAGCTTTTTTAACAAATTTATATCCCGCAAAAGCAGATGTAAGCATTAATAGCGTGCTTTCTGGTTCATGAAAATTTGTAATTAATCCATCAACAATTTTAAAATCATGTGGTGGATGAATAAATTTATTAGTCCAGCCTTTCTTTGGTGAGATTTGGAACCCTGATACGTTCACAGTTTCTAAAGCTCTGACAGTGGATGTCCCAACTGCAAAAATTCGTCTTCTTTTTCTCTTAGCTTCATTAATTGCCAAAGCAGTTTCTGGGCTCACTTCAAAATATTCAGAATCCATGTGGTGCCTGTTTAAATCTTCTACCTGCACCGGTTTAAAAGTACCAAGACCAATATGAAGAGTGATGTTATAAATTCTTACTCCTTTTTTCTTAAGAGCTTTAATGAGTTCCGGCGTAAAATGTAAACCGGCGATTGGGGCTGCAACTGCACCTCTTTTTTTTGCATAAACCGTTTGATATCTTTCAGAGTCCTGCTTTATAACCGGTCTTTCAATGTATGTTGGTAAAGGCGGGTTACCAATTTTATTTAGAATATTATCAAAATTTTGGTTTCCAAATTCAAACCTTACTACCCTACCCCCAGAAACAGTATTATCAATAACATCGCAAAATAAATCTTTTGATAAAATGAGCTTATTCCCAATCCTTACTTTTCTTGCTGGCTTAACCAAAACCTCCCACAACCTATCTCCCAACTCTCTTAATAGAAAAATCTCGACCTTTGCATCTGTTCTGTCTTTTGTGGCATATAGCTTCGCAGGAAATACTTTGGTATCATTCATAATTAATAAATCATTTTTTTGAAAATGGTCTATAATATTAGAAAACTTGCTGTGTTTAATAGATTCATCTTCTCTATTTAAAAGCATCATTTTTGCACTATCTCTTTTTGGTTTGGGTTTTTGTGCAATAAATTTTTTAGGCAACTGATAACGAAAGTCTGTCAGTTTATATTTTTTCTTTTTTTCAATCATTCAATTAGTTCTCCTATTTATTTTCTTTTGATATCCCAAACAATTGGTATGTTTTTTCTGTAGCCTTTCTTCCTCTTGAAGTTCTTTCAATAAAACCTTCTTTTATTAAATAGGGCTCATAAACATCTTCAATGGTTTGTATGTCTTCGTTCACAGATATTGCCAATGACTTTCCTCCTGTTGGACCTCCGCTAAACTTAGTAATAAGATTTTTTAAAATTTTTCTGTCCATTTCTTCTAGTCCATTTTTATCAATACCAATACTTTCCAATGAGCTTCTTGCGGCATCTATATTAATCTTTTTTAACTTTTCTACTTGTGCAAAATCTCTAACTCTTTTTAAAACTCTATTAGCAATTCTTGGTGTTCCTCTAGATCTGCGAGCAATTTCATATAAAGCATCTTCTTCTACGTTAACATTTAAAATATCTGCTGTGCGTTCCAAAATTTTAAATAAATCGTCTATATTATAAAAATCAACGCGGAAAATTGCGCCAAACCTATCTCTCATTGGTGTAGATATGTTACCCAGCCTAGTTGTTGCGCCAACCAAGGTAAAAGGTTCTAAATCTATTCTTACCGTCCTCGCGTTAGGACCAGAATCAATTAAAATGTCAATTTTATAGTCTTCCATTGCAGAATATAGATATTCTTCTACAGATGTATTCATTCTATGAATTTCATCTATAAACAATACATCGCCACTTTGCAAATTAGTTAACATTCCTGACAAGTCTCCTGGAATAGAAATTACTGGACCAGAAGAGCCATAAAACCCTTGGCCTAGTTCTGTTGCAATAATATTTGATAACGTTGTTTTGCCTAAACCGGGAGGGCCATAAAGTAAAATATGATCCAAAGCTTCTTCGCGCTCTTTGGCTGCTAAAATATAAGTTTTTAATGAGCGGACTAACGCTTCTTGACCTACAAACTCATCAAAAAGAGCTGGTCTAATCTGTTTATCAAAATTGCGCTCTTCATTTGATGAAATAACTATTTTTTCTTCACTATCCACTATACAATAAGATAATTACAGAAGTATGGTTATCCAAAAATTTATTTTAATACTTTTTTTAAAAATTTTCCTGTAAGAGATTTTTTATTATTGGATATTTCTGCGACCGTACCTTCTGCTACAACATGGCCGCCTCTCTCTCCTCCTTCTGGCCCTAAATCAATAATCCAATCTGCGCACTTAACAACGTCTAAGTTGTGCTCAATTACAATTACTGTGTTTCCTTGGGTCACTAATTTTTGCAAAACAGACATTAGCATTTGAATATCGTCTACATGCAGCCCTGTTGTTGGTTCATCTAAAAAGTAGGCTGTGTTTTTTGTATTATTTTTGGAAAGCTCTGTCGAAAGTTTAATTCTTTGTGCCTCACCGCCAGATAAGGTTGTAGCTTGTTGCCCTAATTTAATATATCCTAGTCCCACATCATGTAATGTGTCGAGTCGTTTTTTAATAGAAAATATATTTTTAAAAAAAATGCGTGCTTCATCCACGGACAACGCTAATACATCTGCAATATTTAAGCCTTTATATTCAATTTGCAGTGTTTCGCTGTTATATCTTTTCCCGTTACAGTCTTCACAATTAACATAAACATCGGGTAAAAAATTCATTTCAATTTTAATAATACCGGCTCCTTGACACTTTTCACATCTTCCGCCTTTAACGTTGAATGAAAATCTTCCAATTTTATATCCTCTCAACTTCGACTCTCTTGTTTGTGCAAACAAGTCTCTAATATGTGTAAAAATACCTGTATATGTTGCGGGGTTGGATCGCGGAGTTTTCCCAATAGGTTTTTGGTCAACGTTTATCACTCTTTCTACTCTATCGGCTCTTAATAGGTTCTTAAAGGGAAGCATATCTTTAACACCTAAATTGACCAGGTTAGATAGGGCCGGATAAAGCGTTTGGTTAATAAGAGAGCTTTTCCCACTTCCAGAAACCCCTGTCACTGCTATAAGCCGATTATATGGGAAGCTAACATCAATACTCTTCAAGTTATTGCCCGCAGCGCCTTGAATTGTAAAGTGATCAAAGGTAACTGTCCTATAATCAGGTAATGGGATATATTTTTTACCAGATAAATATTCGCCTGTTAGCGTTTTTTTGTTAGACAAAATTTGTTTTAGTGTTCCAGAAAACACCACCTCTCCTCCGTTAATACCTGCTTTTGGGCCCATATCAATTATCTGGTCTGCTGCTTCAATGGTATTTAAATCATGCTCAACTACAATCACTGTATTCCCAATATCCTTTAAAGATTTTAATGTTTTAATCAGCCTTTCATTGTCTCTTGGATGTAATCCAATTGAAGGTTCGTCTAATACATACAAGACACCAGTAAGTTGAGAGCCAACTTGAGATGCCAGTCTAATTCTTTGGGCCTCGCCACCTGAAAGAGTTCGCGATGAACGGTCGAGAGTTAAGTAGCTTAAACCAACATTAATTAAAAAATTAAGGCGTTTTTTTATTTCTTTTAAAATGCCCTCTGCAATGTCGTAATCATTTTTAGATAGAGTTGCTTTTTCAAAAAAACGGAGTATGTCTTCTATGTTTTTTGAACAGAGCGCCCCAATATTTTCTGTATCAATTTTTACATGAAGCGAAGATTCTTTTAATCTTTTCCCACAACAAGAGTCGCACTTTCTTGTGCTCATAAAACCTTCAATCCAACGACGTATTCCATAAGACTGAGTTTGTTTATATCTTCTTTGAAGCTCTGGAATTATTCCTTCCCATTCTCCGGTATAGGTTCCAGACCATTTTTTATTTTTAAAATCAATATCTAGGCTGTGGCCTTTAAGCCCATATAAAATAATTGTTCTTATTTCCTTGCTGAGCTGATTCCATGGTTTGGAAAAAGAAAGTGGATGCTCCCTCGACAAGGCTCTTAGCTTGTTTCCATGAAAACCTTTAGGTTGGCTGCCAATTGGGCGAATTGCTTCTTGAATGAGAGATTTTTTATTATCAGGGACTACTAGCTTTGGATCAATTTCTGTGATATATCCAAGCCCGTCGCATTGCTTACATGCGCCATACGGAGAATTAAATGAAAACATTCTTGGTTTTAAATCAGATAGCATTATGTATGGGTGATAGGCGCAGGCAAAATGTTCGCTAAACATAAAATCCTCTTTACCATTAATGCTAATAATGCAAATTCCACTTCCCATTTTTAATGACAATTCTACAGACTCTAATAAGCGCGACTTAACATCTTTTCCAATTATAACCCTGTCAATCAGGACATCTATATCGTGTTTTTTGTTTTTTTCTAACTTTTCAGGCTTTCTTAAAGATATAATTTTATTATCAACCCTTGCTCTTAAAAACCCCTTCTTTTTAATGTCGTCTATAACGCTTTGGTGTTCACCTTTTCGACCCTGTATAACTGGAGATAAAATATATGCTTTCTCATTGGAGTGTAGCTTTAAAATTTGATCTACTATTTGCTCGGGTGTTTGTCTTTTGATTTCTCGATCGCACTCCCAACAGTGCGGTTTTCCAATACTGGCATACAACAGTCTTAAGTAGTCGTGTATTTCGGTAATAGTGCCCACCGTAGATCTTGGGTTGCGTGAACCAGTTTTTTGTTCAATAGATATTGCTGGCGACAACCCTTCGATTGTATCAACATCAGGTTTCTCCATTAAGTCTAAAAATTGTCTCGCATATGCCGAAAGAGATTCAACATATCTTCTTTGCCCTTCAGCATAGATTGTATCAAAAGCTAAAGACGATTTTCCCGATCCAGATGGTCCGGTAATAACAACCAGTTTATTTTTATCAATATTAACACTAATATCTTTGAGATTGTGTTGCCTTGCACCTCTAATTAATAGTTTGTTTTTCATATTTTTTAAAAAAAGTTAACGTATAACTTACTTAACTATAGAATTGATTCAAAAAAAGATTTAGGTTTATGTATAAATAAAATGGATAGTCTAAAAAATAAATTATTGGTTTCGATGCCCAATATGGCAGACCCATATTTTTCAGAAAGTGTTGTTTTAATTTGTGAAGATAGTCCCGATGGAGTTTTGGGTTTAATTATTAATAAACCAATTAGCGAAATGAAGGTTGTAGGGGCTGGATTAAAAAATAAATTTTTTAAAGATCTTATTTCTGAATCTGAAAAAATTTATTTTGGGGGACCTGTAATGTTACATGAGGCTTGTGTGTTAAGTGAAAATGAAAATGCAGCACTTTTGTTTGATATATCAGAAAAAATTAAGCTTTCCAACGACCTTGATTTAATACAAAAAATTCTATTTGACAATAAACACCCTAAAAATACTAAATTAATTTTTGGGCACGCGGCGTGGGGTTCAGATCAGTTGAAAAATGAAATTAAAAGAGGTGATTGGTTAATTTATAATACGACAGAAGAGGTGTTTAGTATGAATCCAAAATTAATTTGGGGTAGCCTTATTAGACATTTTGGTTTAGATAAGCTGAACATAACTGGCATAGGGGGTGTATCTTGATTTCAGGTTTAAAGCGCATTATGAAAGATGTTAAAAAGCGTAAAGTCACCAAAGGTACAAATGGTATGCAACTGATTGTCAATGGCTGGGGATTAATAAAACAGGGGTGGGCTCTTATAAGGAGCGATGTTCGCCACCATCGCAAAAAATAGTCGAGCAATTCACAAAATTTGCTTTATCTGATAACAACAAAGTCACTAAACCTGCCACATCTTCAGGCGTGGTTGTTCTGCGCATAGGGTTTCTTTCCGCAGTTTTTTCTACCCAAGCTTCCCAGTCTTCAGAAATTTTTTTTAGTGCTCGTGTTGGTGTAATTCCTGCCTGTATAGTGTTTGCAGTAATTCCTTGGGAGCCTAACTCCCATCCTATTTGTCTAATAACAGCTTCTAAAGAAGCTTTTGATACGCCTACTGGTCCATATCCCTCCATTGCTTTATAGCTGCCCTCGCTTGTTAGGCCAAGAATACGAGATCCTTTTGATAAAAGATTGTGCTCTAATAATAGTTGGACCCAATAAATAATGGAATTTGCCATAACATGTTGAGTCATATCCATTTGTCTTTTTTTTACTGGGGATGGTCCAAAAAAATTTGTTGTGCTGCCAAATGCAATTGAGTGCATTAAAAGCTTGATTGGCTGTTTTTGTGTTAGTGAGGCAATTTCTTCTATATGCTTAGACATTACCTCTTTGTCTGCGGCGTTTTCATTCCAAAAACATACAGCGCCACCATTAATTTTTGCAATTTTCTTCTTCAGGTCTTCTGCCTCTTTTTTAATAGGGCCTCGATCTAAATGAAACCCTATAATACCATAACCCTCTTTCGCTAATGCCAAAGCAGTTGCAGCGCCGTGCCCCGTAGAACACCCTAAAATGATTGCCCATTGTTTACTCATAGAAATTCAATTTAATAAATACTCATCCAATTAAGTATTATATTCTCACAATGAAGTTAAATTGTGGATTTGTCGGATTACCAAATGTGGGGAAATCAACCCTGTTTAATGCTCTCAGCAAAAACAATATTGCTGCAGAAAATTATCCTTTCTGCACAATAGAACCTAACACCGGCATTGTTGAGGTGCCAGATGAAAGGCTCGATATATTGTCAAAAATTTTTAATCCAGAAAAAACTATTTATAATACAATAGAGTTTATTGATATAGCAGGTTTGGTAAAAAATGCGCATCAAGGTGAAGGGCTTGGCAATCAATTCTTGTCACAAATCCGATCTGTAAAGGTTATTATACAGGTTGTTCGATTTTTTTCTGATAAAAATATAACACATGTTGAAAATCGTATCGATCCAATTGATGATATGGAAATTATTAACACTGAGCTAATATTGGCTGATATGAAGACAGTTGAAAGGTCTTTAGAAAAAAATGAAAAGCTTATCAAGGCAAACAAGCCTGAGGGAAGGTTGGCAAAAGAGGTGTTATCTAATCTGCTTAATCATATTAATGAAGGGTTCCCAGCACGTTCTTTTGTCCGCAACTCAAAAGAAGACCCAATAATAAAAAATTTATTTTTGCTAACTGACAAGCCTATGATTTGTGTAGCAAACATTGATGAAAGCTCAGTTGATGAAGGTCAGATATCTGATGGTAAAAAAGTTGCTGAAAAAAACAACTCTTCGTTTGTTATTATTAATGGAAAATTAGAGGCAGAAATGGCCGATTTTGACGAAGAAGAGAAAAAAATAATTTTAGAAGATTACAACTTAAAGGAGACGGGGTTAAACACTCTCATTAAAGAGTCTTATAACACTCTTGGTCTCCAAACATTTTTTACGTGTGGAGAAAAAGAGGTTCGTGGCTGGACAATCAAGAAGGGTGATTTTGCAGTAGATGCTGCCGAAGAAATTCACACAGATTTTGCAACAAAGTTTATTAAGGCAGAAATATACGGCTTTGATGATGCAATAAAGCATCAAGAAGATATTAAGGAATTAAAAACATTGGGATTGGTGAAAAATGTTGGTAGAGACTATATTATGCAAGAAGGCGATATTGCATACTTTATTAAGGGACAATAATGCAAAATAAAATTAAAGTTGGGCTTATAGGCTCGGGGCACCTAGGTAAACACCACATTAAGCACCTATCAAAACATGTTGATATTGATTTTGTCGGATTTTTTGACACAAACAAAGAAATTGCAAAGCAGGTTTCGGGTGAATTTTCTGTAAAGTCTTTTGAAAATTTTCATCAATTATTAGATAGTGTTGACGCTATACATATAGTGACGCCAACAAACACTCATTATGAAATAGCAAAAGAGTGTTTAAATAAAAAGAAGGATGTTTTTATTGAGAAGCCTATTACAAAAAATACAAAAGAGGCTTGCGATATTATCGAAATAGCAGAAAAAAATAATTGTATTATACAGGTTGGTCATATTGAAAGGTTTAATCCCACTGTTAATCGCCTTAAAACTGTTTTTGCTCAACCGCATTATATTGAAATAGAAAGGTTGGCCCCTTTTCAGCTAAGAGGAACTGAGGTGCCTGTTGTCTTAGATTTAATGGTACACGACATTGATTTAATTTTATCTATTGTTGATTCAAGCATTGTTGATGTACACGCTAGTGGTGCTAGCATGATGAGTGACACCGTAGATCTCGCTCATGCACATATTAAATTTGAAAACGGTGTTGTTGCAAACCTAAAATCTAGCCGAATTGCTCAAAATTATGTTAGAAAAATTCGTACATATGAAAAAAATCTCTATACTATTACAGACTTAATGATACCACAAATTGAAGTCTATGGATTAGAAAAAAATAATGTTTTTTCTGATCAATGTATTGAACAGTCTGTTGAAACCGCGGCAGGAACAAAAAATTTATTTTATGAAAAAATTATACCTCCAAAAGAGGATGCTCTTTTAAGCGAGATAGAAAATTTTATTGTTTCTATTAGAAAAAGAAAAAGCCCGATTGTTGATGGAAGGCAGGGCCTAAAAGCTTTAGAGGTTGCGCTTCAAATTGAACAAAAAATTATTAAAAATGGCTAATAAAAAAATAGTGTTGATTGCTGGTGAAGACTCTGGAGACCTGCATGGCTCTCACCTAATGCGTGAGATAAAAAACTCTGATCCAAGCTTTGAGTTTCATGGTATTGGTGGTGATAAAATGATTAGCGAGGGGCTAAAACCAATCGAACATATTAAAAACTTGAATGTGATTGGAATTGTAGAGGTTTTAAGACATTATCCAAGAATTAAAAAAATTTTTAATAACACTCTTTCGTTTATTAAAAAAACAAGGCCAGAAAAAGTGGTTTTAATTGATTATCCTGGATTTAACCTGAGGTTGGCAAAAAAAATTTCTAAAATGGGGGTTGAGGTTTCATATTTTATATTACCACAAGTTTGGGCGTGGAAAAGTTCGCGAGCAAAAACTTTAAATGAAAACACTGACAAGCGCATTAGCATTATTCCTCTAGAAAAAAATTGGTTTAAAAAGCGCGACATTGATATTAAATATGTTGGCAACCCTTTGATAGAGTTAAAAAATATTCGCGGAAAAAAAGATGAGCTTTTTCAAGATCTTGGGATTTCTTCCGATGAAAAAATTGTTGCTCTTATGCCCGGAAGTAGAAAGTCTGAGATTGAAAAACACTGGAAAATATTTTTAGAAACAATTGATATTTTAGATAAAAAAATGAATAAAAAAATTATTCCAATTCTTTTGCAAGCTCCGAACGTTTCTATTAACAGTCTTCCAGATAATTTTATTGCCACCAAAGAAAAGCACTATGAAATACTGTCAATTGCAGATGCGGCGATTGTATCTTCGGGAACTGCCACCCTCGAAACTGCCATATTGGGCTGTCCAATGGTTGTGTGTTACAAGTTGTCACCAATCACTTGGTTTTTAGCACAAAAAATGTCTTCCGTGAAATATCTTTCTTTGGTAAACCTAATTGGCAATAAAAAAATTGTTAAGGAGCTGCTCCAATCAGAAATGGTTGCACCTAGCATTGCAGAAGAGGTTCTTTTTCTTTTGTCTGGCGATGGTCAAAAAAATATTAAATCTGAATATCGAGAACTATTAAGTTCTTTAGCGTCTCAAACAAGTCCCTACGAGGAAGCAGCGAAATATATTTTGGAATAATCAATGACCTATAAAATAAAAACAATTGTTCTTAAGTTATTAATTCAATTCTTATATGGGTTTAATCGATGGAATGTTCTTGGAGAAGAAAACATAAAAAGTCTGGTAGAAAAAAATCAATCTTTTATACTTGTGACATGGCATGGAAAGGTTTTATCTGTTTTTAAATATTTTTCTAAAAAAAACTATATCGGACTTGCAAGCAAAAGCAGGGACGGTAGCTTAATTGTTGATGTTGGAGAAAAAATGGGCTACAAGTTTGTAAGAGGGTCAAGCGGTAAGGGTGGAAGCGAAGCATATCAAGATATGGTAGATCTTTTAAAAACCCCTTCTACACAGCTCATTATTACTCCGGATGGACCTACCGGACCAGAGCACGTTCCTAAGCCGGGCGCTGTAAGGTTGGCAAGAGAAAGTGGTGTGCCTGTTATACCTGTTATTGGCCACACATCAAGAAGTTGGACGTTGAAAAATTGGCACACTTTTTATATTAGCAAACCGTTTAGCAAAACAAAGTTAGTTATTGGGGAGCCTATCTACTTTAGCAAAGACCAGTCAATAGAGGAGTGTCTAGATATTGTAAAAAAGGCCTTGGTTTCAACAGACAAGGAGGCTTCTTTAGATGCTTAGAGTTCTTTCTGCAATTTTATTTTTCTTTCCGATACATCTTTTATTTATAAAAATAAAAAACTGTCTCTACGACAAAGGAATTTTATCCCCCCACAAAGTGGGCGCTACAGTGATTAGCGTAGGAAATATTTCGTTGGGCGGAACAGGCAAAACCCCTTTTACTATTGCTCTGTCAAACTTTTTAGCGAAAAATGGAAAATCTGTCGGGGTTTTAACTAGGGGTTATAAAAGAGAGGGTCGCGGTAATTTTTTATTTACTAACCACTCAATAGAAGACGTTGGTGACGAAGCTATGGTTTTAAAAAACAATCTTTCTGGTGAAATACCAATTTTTGTTTCAAAAAATAAAATTTTAGGCTCAGAAAAGCTTGTTTCTTTGGGTTGTGACACTATTGTTTTAGATGATGCTTTTCAGCATCGAAAAATATATCGTGATATCGACATTGTTTTGGTTGGTCCAGACGAGTTAAATAAAAACAAGAAAAAGGTGTTTCCTTGGGGAGCTCTTAGGGAGCCCTTCTATAATATTAATAGGGCTGATATTATAATTACAAACAAAACAAACCTCTATGATGAAGCCCCTGTCCTAAAAAATAGTTTATCTTTGGGTGTTGAGTTTGAAGAGGGGTTGCTGTCTACTGCAGAGCACAACACAAACATTAACCAACTGTCAAAAATAAAAAAAATATTATCAATCTCTGGTATTGGCAATCCAGAAAACTTTCATAGAAGTTTGTCGGTGCTGAAGGTGGATGTGGCAAAACATTTGGTTTATCGCGACCACCACACCTTCAACGATAAAGACATATCTAATATTATAGCGTATATAAAAAAACACAAAATTGAGGCCATTGTTTGTACTGAAAAAGACTGGGTAAAGCTTGAATTGTTTAAAGAAAAAATTAATGTTCCAATATTTGCTGTTCGGCTAAAGCATGTTTTGAATGACAAAATTAAAGAGTCTATTCTACGTCTATTATAAATATTGTCTCGATTGTTGACATTACACACTGAATGGGCTAATTTGTTGGACATTTAACACGTTAGGAGGATTTAAATGGTAGAATTATTTTTAGAA
>CESQ01015818.1_pt1 | contig 13465 bp, 12 predicted proteins | sample 361401 | NCBI WGS metagenome assembly CESQ01 (sample SAMEA2622119, study PRJEB7988) | marine metagenome | isolation source: saline water (ENVO:00002010), including | reverse complement strand
TCTATTTCAAAATTAATATAGAAATTATATTTATTTTCTGCATTTCTTGAAAATTCCGTTGAAAAAGAATAGTTTTTAATACCTACAAAATCTAAACCCAATCCAGTACTATAAATTAATTTATTTGTGTATTTAGTATTATTATTATTTGAATAACCCCACACATACCCAGAATCAAAAAATATTTTCCCATATATTCTAAATGGCAAAGTTTTGAATTTTTTTAAATTATATTTTTCAATATTCCACGTTTTATTAAATAATTCTTTTTTTATTGTATTTCTATATATAGCATTTGAATAACCTTGAATTAAATACGTTTGATAACCTCTTACATTATTTTCATCTTCATAAAGGTAATAGGGTTGGTTTTTACTACTTATGTAACTATATAGATTAAATGAGTAATAGAACTTTTTATTTAGTTCAAAGTATTTGGAATAATAGATTCTAGCCTTAAATTTATTAATATCACCAAAAATACCTAATCCAGTTTTTTCAATTAAAGCATTTAACCTAAACCCTTTTAAAGGATAGTTTTTTATATCTCTAAAATCTCTATCAAACTCGTAAGAAACCATAAAAAATTGATTTAAATTTTCTTTTGTGTTGATATAATTATCATTTAATATTTTTGTTGAATCATTAATTTTTGTGTTTTGATATTTTAATTTAAAATAGTGGTAATTATAAAAAGATTCTCTATGAGAATATTCAATATAGGTTGATAAAGTTTTATTTAATGATTTTTTTGATTTGTAGAAAACGGGTATATGATTAATAGCATTATATTCTAAATGATTTTGATCTTTTAAATTAAAATTAAATTCAATTCCACCTTTCTGTTTTTTTGTTATATAAGGATTAAAGTATTCAAATTCATATTCTCTTATAAAACCAAATGTTGCAAGCAAAAATACCTCATCACTTCTACCACTTATGTTAGAATGTTCAAATCCTAAACCATAGTTAATTCTTTTAAAATCATGATTAAAATTAACCCACCAATCATTAAAATTTCTGTCTGATAATTCAAAAATTATATTGGGACTCCAAAAAACTCCTTCAATTACTTCAATTTTAATATCTATATTATTTTCTTTAATCAATAAGAATTTTATTTCTACTTCATTAAAAAGATCAGTGTTGATTAACTTTCTTTTATCTTCCTCAATTATTGATTGAAAATTAACAATGGAAATACTATCATTCTCTTTAAAACTTAATTCTCTTAGAATAATTTCTTCTTTTGTTTTATCATTCCCTTCAATTATAATTTTATTTATTTTTAGATTATTTTTTGAATTACTTTTTAAATAATCAAAACTTGAATAACTAAGTGTATCAATTATATCTTTTCCATTTATATTATTTAATATATAGAATGAAAAAAAAACTAGAATAAAAATTTTATTATTAAAAAATAAAGACATAAATAGATATAAATTCCTATTTTTAGGCAAATATATGTCGATTTTATCTAAATTCTTAAGAAAAATATTTGTTATGCCTATATTGCTTTATCAATATTTAATATCTCCTCTCATTCCAATTTCATGTAGATTTGATCCAACTTGTTCTCAGTATTCAAAAGAAGCAATTATTAAACATGGAATATTTAAAGGTTATATTTTATCAATAAAAAGAATAATCAAGTGTCATCCTTGGGGTGGTAGTGGCTATGATCCAGTTAGATAAATTATAATTTTTTCAATTCTTCTTTATAATTTCCTGATAGAATTGGAAATCTAAACCATGAGTTTGGATCTAAACTAAAATCGTCAAAGTGGAATGAAGGAGCATATCTTTCTCTTTTCCATTGATTTTTACTAAAAAGAATAAAAAATTTTTTTATAAATATTTTTAAATCATCATTACTTAATTCTTTTGACTTTGATAATTCTTTGAAAATATCAATAGGTGACTTAGATTTTTTTACAGCTAACCTTTCAATTTTTGTCATAATGAAATAAGGCATTAAATCTTTTTCATCATTTTGATTCATTTCTTTGGGTAAAAGTTCGGCTGAAGGTTTGAGTTTCAATACATTTTTTAAGCAATCGTATTTAAGTTTTTTAAAAGCATATTTTATTGTATTTAGAATAAAAATTTTATTTACTCCAGCTATTGGTGCTATGCTTCCACTTGTATCTCCATCCATTGTTGCATAACCAACGGCACTTTCACTCCTGTTAGATGTAGATAACAAAAGCGAATTATTTACATTTGCCAGCATCCAGATCATTGGAGATCTCATTCTTGATTGAATATTTTGTTTTGTTAAATTATGCTTTTTCCAAGTTAATTTTTGATTTAAAACTTTTTCAATTTTATTGGTAACAGATGTTACTTCATTATCAATATTCCACAAATAAAACTTTGATCCTATAAAATGAGAAATTGATTTAGCAGCATCTAAGGTTTCTGAAGTTGAATTTTTACTTTTTTGATAAGCAGTTATTAGAATTTTTTCAGTTAATTCTTTGTAAATATCTCTATTTTTTAAATTAATTATTTTTTTATATTCCTTTCCATTTAGTTTAATCTTAAATCTATTTATAAATTTATCAAGACCAATATTTTTTATAGCTCTCTTTATCATTTCAGAAACCATAATTGCAACTGTAGCCGAATCTAATCCTCCGCTTAGAGATAAAACAAAACCATCGCAATTACTTTTTCTTTTATAATCAAATAATGCTAATGAAGAAGCATTGAAGAATTCTTCATATTGATTTTTATTATTCAATTTTTTATAATTTTTCATATCAATTATGTACAAATTATAATCATTAAAAGAAAACCTTTTATTTTCCCCAATTAATTTTCCATTTTGAGCAGCTATCACATGTCCATCATAAATAACTTTTCCTGATTCATTACCTAATAAATTAGTTGATAAATACGTGCAATTATATTTTCTAGAGGTTTTTATAATTAACTCTTTCCAGAATTCATATTTACCAAATGCAAAATGACTTCCTACTGGGTTAAGGATCAATAAATCCTTTTTAGTTTTTAAATAATTTATTGGTCTTTCTTCATCCCAAGCATCTCTACAAATCTCAAAACCTATATCTAATTTTTTATTATATTTAATTTTGATTGTACCTATTGGATAGGTTTTATTATTAATATTTATTTTAGCTTTTTTACCAATTTTCCAAGATTTAAACCATCTCTTTTCATAATGTATGCCATCATTTGGAAGATTACTTTTTAATATGAATCCGACAATTTTAGAATTATTTATGATACAAATGGCATTATAAATATCATTTTTATATTTTAAAGGAAGACCAACTGCAACAAGTATTTTGGAACAAATTGGAACTATTTTTTTTAAAATTTTAAAAGATTTTTTAATGACCCAATCGTTGAAAAAAAGATCTTGACATCCATAACCTGATATGCATAATTCAGGTAAACAAATTATGTTAACATTATTTGATTTTGCATCTTCAATTGATTTAACAATATTTTTATAATTTTTTTTCCAATGAATTGGAGTTTGATTTAATGAAGCACCAGCGATTTTAATATTATTAATCAAAATATAGTTTTTTTAAAATGTAAAAATGAATATTAAACTAAATAAAAATTATTATAATTCTAATTTTTTACAAGCTAACCTTGAAGCATCTTTTTCTGCATCCTTTTTATTATTACCAAATCCTTTAGAAATTTCTTTATTCTCAATAATTAGGATTGATTCAAATTGTGATGAATTATTTTTTAAAATTATTTTTTTTGTAGAAAATTTAATTAACTTTTTTTCTTTTTGAGACCATTCTAAAATTTTGCTTTTGAAATTATGAGTTTTATTAACTAATTCATCAAAATTATAATAAGGAATAATTATATTTTTTACAATGTATTCTTGACAGTATTCAAATCCTACATCAAGATAAACTGCTCCAATTATTGCTTCTAACGCATCACCAAATATCGATTTATAATTTTTTGAAAATTCATCAACATTTTTAAAGTTAATTAATTCTTTTAAACCAACCTTTCTACCTAAATCATTTAATGAATCTCTACTTACAATTTTAGATCTAATTTTTGTTAAAAACCCTTCATCTTTAAATGGGTATTTTTTGAAAAGATATTCTGCAACTATTAAATTTAAAACAGCATCGCCAAGATATTCTAATCTCTCATTTGATTCATTTTTATTTTTAGATTTATGAAGAAGCGCAAGCTTATATAAATTGATGTTAACAGGTTCAAATCCAAATAAAAATAAAATGGCTTTTATTATTTTTTGATCTTCTTTTTTTATAGAATTAAATAATTTCACTAATATTTTTTAAATGCAATTGAAGTATTATGACCTCCAAACCCAAATGTATTGTTAATGGTAATTTTAACTTCTCTTTTTTGAGATTTATTAAATGTAAAATTTAATTTTTTATTTATTTTTTCATCATTATTAAAATAATTTATTGTTGGTGGAATTCTATCATTATTAATTGCTAAGATGGATGCGATTGCTTCAATTGCACCTGCAGCACCTAAAAGATGACCTGTCATCGATTTAGTAGAACTTATATTTATATTTTTTGTATTTTCATCGAATACATTTTCAATAGCTTTAACTTCAGCTATGTCACCTAGAGGAGTTGATGTACCATGAACATTAATATAATCAATATCTTTTGAAGATATATTAGCATCTTTTAAAACATTTTTCATCACTAACTCCGCACCTTTACCTTCAGGATGTGGTGCAGTTATATGATATGCATCAGATGACATTCCAATACCAATTATTTCTGCATAAATTTTAGCATCTCTTTTTAGTGCATGTTCTAATTCTTCAATAATTAATGCTCCAGAACCTTCTCCAAGAACAAAACCATCTCTATCTCTATCAAAAGGTCTTGATGCAGTTTTTGGAGAATCATTTCTTACTGATAATGCTTTAAGAGCGTTGAATCCACCCAAAGCAGATTTATTGATTGGAGCCTCTGAACCTCCTGAAATGAATATATTACCATATCCAAGTTTAATATAATTGTAAGCATCTATTATAGCATTTGAACTTGAAGCACATGCTGAAACTGTGGCGAAATTAGGGCCTTTAAGGTTATATTTTATTGATATAAGACCAGGGCAAATGTCAGGAATTAATTTTGGTATAAAAAAAGGATTGAATCTAGGTATTTGATTTTCATTACTAAAATCTAGGATTTGATTTTGAAAAGTTTCCATACCTCCAATTCCAGAACCCCAAATTACACCAAATCTATTTTTATCACATTTTGTTAAGTCAATTAAAGAATCATTAATTGCTTCTTCAGCGGCAATTAATCCATACTGAGAGAATAAGTCTAATTTTCTAGATTCTTTTTTTTCAAAAAAATCATCTGCCAGATAATTTTTTATTTGGCAAGCAAATTTGGTTTTAAAATTATCAATATTGAACCTATTAATTGATTTAGCTCCACTGACACCATTAACTAACCCTTCCCAATATTCTGAAATATTGTTTCCAATTGGAGTAATAGCTCCCATTCCAGTAACTACAACTCTTTTATTTTTCATTTAAAAAAATTACTTGGTATTATCTTGAATATATTTAATTGCTTCGCCTACTGAACTTATTTTTTCTGCATCTTGATCAGGAATTGAAATATTAAATTCTTTTTCGAATTCCATAATTAATTCAACAGTATCTAAAGAATCTGCTCCTAAATCGTTAGCAAAACTCGCTTCATTTGTAACTTCTGATTCTTCTAAACCTAATTTATCTATAATTATTTCTTTAACTTTGTTTTCAGGATTTTCCATATTATTAAATGTTTAATTATTTAGTTGCAAAATTAAGTTATTTTTTTTATTTCCAAACTAATTATTCGTTTAACTATATATATTTTTTTTAATTTAATAATTTATGATAAAAAATTATTTTGATGATATATATGATATAAATTATGATTTGTTTGGTATTGTATCAAACATCAAAGAATACAAATTGGCATGGATTTTAAATAAAATTTTTTTTATTGATCTTGTTAAGATTGATGATCTAATAATTAAAAAGCATAATCGAAAAGTATTTCAAATCTCAAATTACTTTTATCAGTCTGATGAGTTTACTATAAGATTATTAAAAAATAAATTAATTTATAAAATTGACCTTAATAATGAAAAATTTTTAATTCAGAAACTATCAAAATTTGATTACTTATTTCAAATTTATAACAGTTCAACTTCATTTAATAGAAAGGAGATAATAAATAAATTAAACTCTGAAAGTTCTATTCAATTTGCTAATTTTGTCAATATAAATTTAATTAAAGAGAAAGATTTGCTTCTAATATGAAAAAAAAGATTTTGATAAATAAAACAAAAATTATTGCAACAATAGGTCCTTCATCTTATAATAAAAATATTTTGGAAGAGATGATTATTTCAGGTATTGATGCTGTTCGATTAAATTTTTCCCACGGTGAATATAATGAACATAAAAAAGTAATAGAAAATACTAGAAAAATCAGTAATAATTTAAATATACCAATAGCTATTATCCAAGACCTTCAAGGTCCTAAAATCAGAATTGGAAAAATAAAAAATAATAAAGTTAAATTAATTGATGGACAAAATCTTGATATTCAATTGAATGAGGTAATTGGTTCAAATACTTCTATTTCAATTTCTAATAAATTTTTTTTTCAAGATATTAAACCTGATGAAAATATTTTAATTGATGATGGAAAAATAAAACTTAAAGTTTTAAGTAAGAAAAAAAAATTAATTTCTACAATAGTTGAAAGGGGAGGCTTATTGAAATCAAATAAGGGAGTCAATCTTCCTGATACAGATATATTATTATCCTCATTAACTGAGAAAGACAAGAAAGATTTAAAATTCGGATTAGAAAATGGTGTTGATTGGGTTGCATTGTCTTTCGTTAGATCTTCAAAGGATGTTGATGACCTTAGAAAAATAATTACTTCTAAAAAATTAAAAACTAAGATAATTGCTAAAATTGAGAAACCTCAAGCAATTAAGAATATTGATAAAATAATCCAATCTTCAGATGCATTAATGGTTGCTAGGGGAGATCTAGGAGTTGAAATACCAATGGAGTCTGTTCCAATATATCAGAAAAGAATAGTAAATAAATGTAATAAACAATTTAAGCCAGTAATCATTGCTACTCAAATGTTAGAGAGTATGATAGATAGTAAAACCCCAACAAGGGCAGAGGCTAATGATGTTGCAAATGCAGTATTAGATGGAGCAGATGCAGTAATGCTATCTGCCGAATCTGCAACAGGAAAATATCCAATTTTGACAGTTAAAAGTATGGATAAAATAATTCATTCTGTTGAAAAAAACTCAAATATTATTTATAATAAATTTTTTGAAAAAAATAAATCATTATCAGATAGAGAGAATGATAGTTTAATTCGGTCAGCTTGTAGATTAAGTAGATTAATTAATTCTAAGGCTATAGTAACAATGACTAAGAGTGGGTATACCGGCTTAAGAGTCTCTGGGCATAGACCAAAAGCTAATATACTGATAGTTACAAATAATAAAAATTTATTAAATGTTATGAGTTTTACTTGGGGAATTAGAGGAATTATTTATGATAAAAATGATTATATAGACAATACTATTGAAAATATTGAAAGTTTACTTATAGAAAAAAAGTTTTTAAAGAAAAAAGATAAATATATAATTACAGCCTCTATGCCATCTCATTGGAAAGGGCATACAAATATGATGAAAGTAAGTAGAGTGGAATAGCTTTAACTAAATAGAAATTTTTAAACAATCGTATGCCATTTTTACATTTTTAGGTAAAATTTTTGATGTTTCTCTATGTAATCCTAAATTATGACTTATATGTGTTAAATATGTTTTTTTTACTTTTAACTCTTTTATAATTGATAAAGCTTCATCTAAATTAAAATGTGAAACATGCTTATCTTTTTGTAAGCAGTTTATAACTAAGACTTCTGATCCAACTATCTTTTTTTTTTCATTATTAGATATGAAATTTGCATCTGTTATATATGTGAAATTATTAATTCTATAACCTAAAACATCTAATTTATTATGTTTTACTTTTATTGGTTTTATTAATATTCCATTCGTTTTAAATTCATTATTTATATAATTAATTGATAATTTAGGTAATGCTTTATAATTATTTTTTTTAAATATATAAGAGTAATCATTTATTATTTGGTTCATTGTTTTTTTATTACCATAAATAGGAATTTTTTTTTTTAAAAAAAAATTAAATGATCTAATATCATCAATTCCTCCAGTATGATCTTTATGAGCATGTGTATATAAAATAAAATCTAAATTTTTAATTTTTTCTTTTAATGCTTGTTGTCTAAAATCAGGACCAGTATCAATTATAATATTTGTGTTATTATACTTTATATAAATTGATGATCTTAATCTTTTATCTTTGATATTCTTAGATTGACATATTTTACAGTCACATCCAATAACAGGAATACCTTGAGAAGTTCCGGTTCCTAAAAAAGTAACCTCCATCTAAATTAATTTTATCTTATTTAAAATTTTTAAATTCTCTTCTTGAATTTTATCTGAACTATAATTAAGAGAGTTTAATATTTTTATAATGGTATTTATTTTTCCTTCTGTGGTATAATATTTATTTATAATTACTACTTTTTCATTTTTTAAAATACAAAACCCCGATTTAAAATTTCCTTTTTCGAATCTTAATTTATATCCTATATCAGGAAAAATATTTTCTAATTTTTTTTGAAATTGTTTTGAGTATTTTAATTCCATTAAATTTTATTTAATTATAATTAAATATTGAAAATTATGACTAAAATATTAAAAAAATATTTAATTGTTATATTAGGACCTACAGCCTCAGGAAAAACAAGTTTAGCAATCAAAGTTGCTGAAAAACTAAAATGTGAAATTATTTCAGCAGACTCAAGACAGTTTTTTAAGGAAATGAATATTGGAACAGCTAAACCTAATGAAAAAGAATTATCAAAAATTAAGCATCATTTTATAAATAATTTATCAGTTAACGATGAATATAATGCTGGCAGTTTTGAAAATGATGCATTAAAAACCTTAGATAATCTTTATAAAAAATCTAATTATGTAATAATGACTGGTGGTTCTGGTCTTTATATTGATGCTGTTTGTTATGGTTTAGATCCTTTTCCTAAAATTCCTTTAGAATTTCGTGAAAAATTAATATATGAATTCAAAAGAAAAGGATTGAAAAATTTACTAAATGAACTAAAAATTAAAGATATAAAATATTATGAAAAAGTAGATAAAAATAATTTTCATAGGATAATTAGGGCTTTAGAAGTAATTAGGTTTTCAGGTAAAAGATTCTCTGATTTTAGAAAGAATTCTAAAAAGAAAAGAAATTTTCAAATAATTAAAATTGGAATTGAACATAAAAAAGAAAAACTTCATAAACTTATTGATAGGAGAGTAGATTTAATGGTCCATGATGGTTTATTTAATGAAGTTAAAGATTTGATAAAACATAAAAATAAGAATGCTTTAAATACTGTAGGTTATAAAGAAGTTTTTAAATATTTCAAAAACAAAAAAACAAAAAAAGAAATTATAAATGAGATAAAAATTAACACAAAAAAATACGCAAAAAGACAAAATACATGGTTTTATAAAGATAATGATGTGAAGTGGTTTGAAATTGATTTTGAAAAAATAATGAATTATATAAATAAAGAAATTAATAATTATTAATTATTTCAGTGATTTTAAAAAGATTTTTATTTATTTCTTTTTTTGTTTTAATAGATTTCTCAAGATCTAAAAAAGTAACCTTATCATTTATGATTCCAATCATTTTACTTTTACCTTTTTTAATTATTTCATTTACTGAATAATAACCCAACAGAGAGCTGTTAATTCTATCTTTTTCACATGGACTTCCACCTCTTTGAATATGACCCAAAATAGAAAATCTAACGTTTGAATTTTTCATACTTTTTTGAACATATTCTGTTATTTTGTCTATTGGACCTAAGTTACATCCTTCAGCATAAATAATAATAATAGATTTTTTATTAATATTTATTTTTCTGATTCTATTTACTAAAAAATCAAGATTTTTAATTTTTATTTCGGGAATCATAATTAATTCTGCTCCAGTAGCATTTCCTGCGTGAATAGCTAAATGTCCTGAATTTCTTCCCATAACTTCAATAAAAAAAATTCTTTCATGAGATGATGCAGTATCTCTTATTTTATCTACAGAATCCATAATTGTTTGAACTGCAGTATTAAAACCTATTGAATAATCAGATCCATATATATCATTATCAATAGTAGAAGGAATCCCAATCACTGGAATTTTAAATTCTTTTGAAAGGATCGAGGCTCCTTTAAATGACCCATCTCCTCCCAAAACTATAAGCCCATCTATATTTTCTTTTATTAAGTTTTTGTATGCAATTTTTCTATACTTTTTATGTTTAAATTCTTCACATCTATTTGTTTTAAGGATGGTTCCTCCTTTATGAACAATGTTTGTTACACTTCCTGGAGATAAATTGATAAAGTTAGAATTTAAAAGTCCTTTAAATCCATATTCTATACCTGTTACATGTATATTTTTATTATATGCAGCTCTAACAACAGACCTTATACAAGCATTCATTCCAGGCGCATCTCCTCCAGAAGTTAAAATTCCAATTCTTTTAATCATAATGTTATTTTAATGTAAAAGATTAAATTTAATAACAGTATTTTTGACGAATATAATTTTTTTTTAATAAAAATGAATAAAGTTTTAATTATTAGTTATTACTGGCCTCCTAAAATCTCACCTGGGGTATTTAGGTGGTATTATTTTTCTAAGTATTTACCAAATTATGGATATAAACCTATTGTTTTTACACCTTTAACTTCAAAAAGTAATAATTCAAAAAATAAATTTGATAATAATATTGATTTAATAAAAAGAAAAATTTTTGATCCTTCTGATATAATATCAAAATACTTAAATAATAATATAAATAAAGGAATACTATCATCTTCTAATTCAATTTTAAATAATTTTTTAAATTGGATAAGGATTAATTTTTTTATTCCTGATTCTAGAATTTTCTGGGTAAATCCTTCTGTTAATTTTCTTAAAAAATATATAAAAGATAATAATATAAAAACTATTATTACATCCGGCCCACCTCATAGTATGCATTTAATTGGATTAAAAATAAAAGATATTTTAAATATTAATTGGATAGCTGATTTTAGAGACCCATGGTCTTCATGGGATATTTTAGATGCAATGAAGCCAAGAGATAAAATCATTAATAAACATAAAGAATTAGAAAAAAAAATTTTAAAAAATGCTGATAAGGTAATTGTAACAAACCGTAATCTTTATTCTGAATTTTTAAATATAATTGATGATAATAAATTAGAACTTTTAACCAATGGCACTTTATTATTTAAAAATAAAAAAAAATACCATTCAAAGAAATTTAAAATTTCTTATTTAGGTTTATTAAATAAATTTAGGTTTCCCAAGGTTTTTTTTAATGTTTTAAAGGAAATAATAATAAAAAATGATGACATAGAAAAAGATATTGAAATTTTCATATCAGGTACAATTGATAATTCAATTTATAATTATTTAATTAATGATAGTATTTTGAAAACAAAAATAAATTATGTTAAAAACATTGAATATGAAAATACATTTCATCATTTTAATTCTTCAAGTCTTTTGTTATTATTACTCAATAAAAAATCAATAAACACTACACCAACTAAAATTTTTGATTATGCTTCATCTGGAACACCTGTTTTAACTTTAGGGGAGAAAAAAGATAAATATATGGATTTACTTCTTGAGGAATTATCTTTAGAAAAGATTGTATCTTATTCTGATAAAACTTCTATTGAAAATTCAATTTTAAAATCTTATAAAAATTTTAAATTAAAAATTAAAAATAAACCATCTGAAAACATTAAAAAATATGATAGAAAGTATTTAACTGAAAAACTTTCTAAGATTTTAGATTATTATTATTAATAAATTTATCTATTAATTTATTTAAATCAATTGATATTTTCAAAAAATAAATAATTGGAACAAAAAGAATAATAATGATAAAAGATTTAAATATTATATCTATAATAAAATTTTCATAGGATGGAAAATAGTTGGTTATTAAGTATATGAAAATACTAGTGAAAATAACATAAAATGATTTTATTGAAAAAGGTAGAAAATAATATTTAGAGTAAATAAAAATAATCTTAGTAAGATTAAAAACTACCGAAGATAATAGTGCTGCATAAGCAGCTCCGTCTATTCCATACTTTGGAATTAAAATATAATTTGAAAATATAGTAATTATAGCTAGGATGATTATTGATGTGACACTAAATTTATAATGTTTAGACATTAGAATTAGTTCACTTCCAAAACTTGATGACATAGTTATTAGTTTAGCTATACATATTATTGGCACAATGCTTATTCCATCTATAAAATTATTTTTATTAGGAATTATATTAAATATGTTTTCAAGATTACTAATTAATAATAGGAACAATAAAGAACCGATTATTAGTTGATTAATTGATACTATTTTATAATAATTTTCAACCATATTTAAGTTTTTTTCTTTAAATAGTTTAGAAAGAATAGGTGTAGAAATTTGCGATATTGCTCTTCTTGGCATTTCGATAATAATTGCAATATAAAATGCTGTTGTATACACACCTGTATCAGATAATCCCAATAAAGCTGAAATCATTAAAATATCTATATTTAAAATTATAATATTACCAAATCCACTTATGAGAGAGTAGATATTGAAGTTTAATATGTTATTTATCTTAGTTTTTATTTTTTTAAAGCTAAAATCAAATAGAAACTTTTCTTTGTTGTAGGAATAAATAATTAGAATTATAACACCGACTGAATATATTGGTATTTGTAAGATTATCATTTCATGAAAGTTTATTATTGACATAGATAATAATAAAACTGAACAGCCTGTAAATATCCTATTTAGTACTCCATTAGTGAAATTTGGAAGTATAATATGCATTCTTGATTTTAAATATGATTCAAAAATTGTACTTATTGTTAATAGAAGTAAAATTGAAACTATAATATGAAAATAATCAATTATTAATTCTGATTTTTTTGAAAAAAAATTAATTATTTGTTGATTGAAAATAAAAATCAGTAACAAGACAAATGAAAATCCAACAAATGATAAAAAAAATTGAAGTGAAAAAAATTCATTTTTTGATTTAACATCATTACTGAATTCAGGATAAAATTTTATTGAAGTACCACTTATTCCAAATGCTGCTATTGGTAATAATAATGTAGCCGCACTAATAATTTGTCTTAATAATCCTATTTCTTCAGTTTTGAGATATTTTGGAAATAAAATTAAAGAATTTACAAAACCAATTAGTACGCCTAAATAAA
>CESQ01226803.1_pt1 | contig 13484 bp, 15 predicted proteins | sample 361401 | NCBI WGS metagenome assembly CESQ01 (sample SAMEA2622119, study PRJEB7988) | marine metagenome | isolation source: saline water (ENVO:00002010), including | reverse complement strand
TTTTGGTCCAGGCAGTCGGGGTTCGAGTCCCTGCTCCCCAACAAATAAAAAATTATGGGACAATATATACAGAAAATATTTTCCGGCACAAACAGTCGTGAGCTAACTGCTAAAATTGCAGAGAAAGCCAAATTAAATGTTGGCGAACTTGCAATTGAACGTTTTAGTGATGGGGAATTATGGGTCAAGTACAATGAAAATTTGCGCGGCAATGACATATACATTGTTCAAAGCACTAGCTCTCCGGGCGATAATATTGTTGAGTTGGCATTATTAATTGATGCAGCAAAGCGTGCAAGCGCAGAGAGAATCAATGTTATTATCCCGTATTTTGGCTATTCACGACAAGATAGAAAAGACGAACCAAGAGTGCCCATTTCTGCAAAAGTTATGATGGACATTTTTACGCAAGCTGGAGCAGATAGAATTGTTACTATGGATCTTCATTCTACACAAATACAAGGATTTTCTAGTATTCCAATTGATAATTTATATGGAAGTTTAGTCTTGATGGAAACCCTTCAAGAGTATTTTAATAGTATTAAAAAAGATAAAAAATGTGTTGTCTTATCTCCCGATATCGGATCAAATAAGCTGAGCCAATCTTATGCAAAAAAATTAGGAATTGGGTTTGCATTAATAGATAAAAGAAGAAGTGGCCATAATCAATCAGAGGTAGCGCACTTGGTGGGTAATCTAGATGACAGACATGTTTTAATTATAGACGATATGATTGATACTGCGGGCACTATTTCTAATGCAGCTAAAGTTGCAAAAGAAAAAGGGGCATTGTCTGTTACTGTAGCCGCAACACATGGTGTTTTATCTGGTGAATCAATGAAAAGATTATCAGCAGATAATATTGATAAGGTATTTTTATCAGATACAATCGCTATACCAGAAAATAAAAGATTTGAAAAACTAACAATTGTGTCTTCAGCAAAAATTTTTGCAGATGCAATTACTAGAATTCATAAAGGTGAATCAGTAAGTCAACTATTTGGGAAAGTAATATGAGCAAATTTGAAAAATTAGAAGTAGATATTCGCAAAGAACAGGGTACCTCAGCAGCTAGAAGAACTAGATTGCGAGGAAGAGTACCAGCAATTTTATACCACTCTGGGGTAGAAGCAACCCCCCTGTCAATGGATAAAAAGGCTTTGTATAAAGCTTTAAAAACAGGTCAAATGATCTTTGAAGTTATTGTAGATAAAAAACCTCAATTTGTTTTATTAAAAGAGGTCCAATATCATCCAGTAACAGACGAAGTAATGCATATTGATTTTCAAAAGGTAAGAGAAGATGAAAAGATATCGCTAGAAGTTGCAATCAGGTCAGTTGGCGAGTCTCAAGGGGTAAAACTGGGCGGTATATTAGTACAAATACTAAATGCAGTTACAATTAAATGTAAGCCTTCTGAAATTCCAGAGTTTCTAGAAATTGATGTAACAGAAATGGAAATGAACACCAACCTTTTTGTTAGAGACATTACCTTGCCTGAAGACGTAGAAATGATGACAGCAGAAGATATTGCTGTTATGTCCGTGCAAGAACCTAAAGAAGAAAAAGAAGAGGTTGTTGATGATGTTGATGAAGAAGGAGATGCTCCAACAGAGGAAGGTGGCGGAGAGTCTGAAGCTGAAAGCTCTGATAAAGAGGAAAAACCGGCTGATGAGAGCGCTGAGGGAGATAATACAGACGAACAATCAGGAGATGATCAATAATGACAATTTTTGTTGGTCTAGGTAATAGCGATAAAAAATATCTTTCCACCAAGCACAATGTTGGTTTTTGGATGATGGATAGATTTGCTGAAGATCATGATATCGAGTTTAAACCAGGAAAAGGAAACTACATTTTTGCAAAAAAAGGTAGTGAATTTTTGTTGGTTAAACCAACTACAGGAATGAACAATAGCGGCGCCATTATTAGAGATGTGTTGAACTTTTATAAGGCCGAAACAAAAGACCTTATTATAGTTTTTGATGATGTTGATTTGCCTCTAGGAGAAATTAGAGTTAAAACAGATGGAGGTGACGGTTGTCACAATGGAATGAAATCTATTATACAATCGCTTGCAACCGATGAAATCAAAAGATTAAAAATTGGCATTGCTGCAAATGACTATAGAAGACCTTCAGAAAAATATGTATTAAAACCATTTAATAAAAAATTTCATCCTTTAGTTGAAGAAGTTTTAAGTATGGCAAATGATGCGATGTTGTCAATTCTTCATAAAGGAGTTGATGAAACAATGAATAATTTTAACAAACAGAATATAGGAGTAGCATAGTGAACGAACTATTTATGTTAATACCGGCATCCGGTGTTTTAGCAATTTTATTTGGATTAATGAAAAGTAATTGGATTGGCAAGCAAAATCCAGGAAATGAAAAAATGCAAGAAATTGGTCTTGCAATTCGCGAAGGTGCAACAGCATTTATTGTTAGAGAATATAAAGTGCTAGCAGTGTTTGTTGCGGTAGTAGCTGGGTTGCTTTACTGGGTAAATATATCTAGCAGCACAACAGAAGTAGCATTCTCTTTTGTGGTTGGTGCAGCCTGTAGTGCTTTAGCAGGTGCTTTAGGAATGCGCGTAGCAACACTCGCAAATCACAGAACAACAGAAGCAGCCAGAAATAGCTTAAGTTCAGCTCTAAGCGTTGCTTTTAGCGGTGGAGTTGTAATGGGAATGAATGTGGTAGGCTTAGGTATATTAGGGCTATCATTATTGTTTTATATCTATGATGGGTTAACAGCAACAGACCTAACCAATGTGATGACAAAAGTATCTGGCTTTGCAATGGGAGCATCATCAATTGCTTTATTTGCAAGAGTAGGTGGAGGAATTTATACTAAAGCTGCAGATGTTGGAGCAGATTTAGTCGGTAAGGTAGAAGCTGGTATACCAGAAGACGATCCAAGAAATCCTGCGACGATTGCCGACAATGTTGGAGACAATGTTGGAGATGTTGCTGGTATGGGTGCAGACTTGTTTGAGTCTTATGTTGGTTCAATGATTGGTGCAATGGTATTAGCTGCTGCTGCAGGCTCTACTACGCTAGTATTTTTACCATTATTTTTAGCAGCTGCAGGAATTGGAGTATCAATATTGGGGACATTTTTTGTTAAAACAAAGGAAGGTGGCAACCCACAAACTGCATTAAATATTGGGGTATTTGGCTCAGGAGCAGTTATGTTAGCTGTTAGTTACTGGTTAATTAATAATTTTGTAACAGGATCAGTTAATTTAGCATCTAGCCACACAGCAGTTATGGCAAATGATTTATTTGGTGCAACCGTTGTAGGGCTGGTTTCTGGAGTATTAATAGGGCTTTTAACAGAATATTATACATCCGACCACCAAAAACCATCACAATCTATAGCAGAGGCAAGCGAAACAGGCTCTGCAACAAATATTATTTCTGGTCTAGCTAATGGGATGTATTCAACAGCATTGCCGGTTCTTGTAATTGCTTTATCAATTATGGGAGCTTATCATTTTGCAAATCTTTATGGAATTGCTTTAGCAGCCCTTGGTATGCTATCTACTATTGGAATCCAGCTAGCTGTTGATGCCTATGGTCCAATTGCAGACAATGCAGGCGGTATTGCTGAAATGGCTGAACTACCAAAAGAAGTAAGAGAAAGAACAGACAAATTAGATGCAGTGGGTAATACTACAGCAGCAATTGGTAAAGGTTTTGCAATTGGCTCTGCTGCGCTTACATCACTCGCTCTTTTTGCAGCGTTTAGAGAAACTGTTGGTGGGCTGGTATTAGACATTAGCGAACCAACAATCATGGCCGGTCTTCTTATTGGATCTTCTCTCCCATTTGTATTTTCAGCGCTTGCAATGCAAGCTGTTGGAGATGCGGCTTTTGAGATGATTGAAGAGGTAAGAAGGCAGTTTAGAGAAATTAAAGGCCTTCTGGACGGTAAAGCCAAAGCTGATTATGCTAAATGTGTAGACATAGCGACAACAGCAGCCATTAATAAAATGGTTCTTCCAGGAGCACTAGCAATTTTTACACCAATATTTTTTGGACTAATATTAGGGCAAAAAGAAATGTTAGGTGGAATACTGGCTGGAGTAACAGTAACTGGAGTTTTATTAGCTATCTTTATGTCAAATGCTGGAGGTTCATGGGATAATGCAAAAAAATATATTGAATCTGGCAAGCATGGCGGCAAAGGAAGTACAGCACATAAAGCTGCAGTTGTAGGTGATACAGTAGGAGATCCTTTTAAGGACACTGCTGGACCATCTTTAAATATTTTAATTAAGTTGATATCGGTTGTATCGCTAGTGATTGCGCCCCTTATCTAATGGAGAAAAACTATATGAATTATTATGAAATATTATATGTTGTAAATCCGAACCATAGCTCAGATAAAATATCTGAAATTATTGGTGAGGTAAATAAACATATTGAATCTAAAAAACATGGAATAGTTAACCATGATTTTTGGGAGAAAAAACAATTAGCATATCCTGTTAAGAAACATAAATATGGTAATTATATTATTTTAAACGCCGAATTTAGCAATGCTGATTTTGTTAATGAGTTCAAGGTCTTTTTAAATCTTCACTCAGAGGTGTTAAAATATATTATAATTAAACTGGATGAGAAACCAGCACCTATTACAGAAGAGGTAAAAGAAGAAACGAAAGAAGAGGAAGGTTAACATGTTATCTAGTAGAAAAAAATCTTGTTATTTTAAGAGAAATAACATCCATGATATTGATTATAAAGATACAAAACTTTTAAGCAGGTTTATCAATGATCAAGGCAAAATTACCCCAAGAAGGGTTACTGGAACTAGCAGTAAGATGCACAGAAAATTAGTAACAGCAATTAAGAGAGCAAGAAATATTGCATTGCTTCCTTTTGCTGCAATTGATAGGGACTAAATATGAAATTAATACTTATAAAAGACGTAGAAAATGTTGGTAATAAAGGAGAGGTAGTGACTGTTAAACCTGGTTTTGGAAGAAATTTTCTGATTCCACAAAAATTAGCAATTACATTTTCTAATCAACAATTAAAACACATAGAAGAGCAACGCAGCCAAGAAGGCCGCAAGATTGAAAGACAAAAGGATGTGTTGTTAGATCTATTGAAAAAATTGTCTGATTTAAATATTGTTATTACAATGAAATCAGAGGACGGTGAAAAGCTATTTGGTTCTGTGACAAAAACAGACATTGAAAAACTTTTAGCGGAACAAGACATTGTTTTTGATAAAAAATATATTGAGCTCTCTTCTCCAGTTAAAACATTGGGCGAGCATGATATTAACGTAAAGTTTAGCAATGATATATCAGGAAGCTTTAAGCTTACTATTGAAAAAGAAGATTAACTTTTTATTATTTTAACAATTGATTTGATATCATTGCATTCATCGCAGTAGAATGACATGTCTTTGAAGCTAGAAGTCTCATCTTTACATCCTGCTTTTTTATCATTACAACCATAGACATATGACTGTATAGGGGCAGGTTCATTTCCTATGCTGTTTGTACTTTTTCTTAGCCAGTTGCGGAAAAATGCTCTATAGTCTTTTTTTCTTTTATTAGTTGCTTTGAGCCAATCTAACATTTTAGCTAGCTCAAATTCTATATCAATAGAAGGAAACTTTTCAGACCATAAATTAATTTCAGATTTGATTTGTTTAATTTGATCGCTTTTTGATGGCAATTTTCTTTTGGCAATAGGTGCAATATCATCTAAGCGAGCTTCAATTTTTGATATTCTTTTTAAAATATCATTTAAATCTGCTTTTTTGTTCTTCATATTTGTAATATAGTATATGCCTGATAATATTGATATTGAAATTCTAAAAATTCTTCAAAAAGATGGTCGCTCATCAGCAAGCGATATCTCGAAATCTTTAGACTTATCAGTCCCCGCGATAAGTGAAAGAATCAAAAAGTTAACAGAAAAAGGTATTATTAAAAGATTTTCTGCTATATTAAATCATAAGAAAGCAGGGCTCGATTTAACCGCTTATGTATTTATTGTTAGTGAACATTCTGATCATTATGACAAATTTGTTGATAATGCAAATAAGTGCGAAGCGGTAATGGAATGCCATTCAATTACTGGCTCTGGGTCTCATATATTAAAAGTGCGTGTAAAGAATTCTCAAGCACTAGAAGATCTGCTATATGATATTCAAAATTGGCCTGGAGTTTCAAGAACACAATCTAATCTAGTTTTGTCATCTTATAAGGAAGAAACTAGTATAGACCTTAATATCTTAAGTGATATACATGATTTAGATTAAATAATAATTTATTAATTAATTATTTATAAATATATTAAATCACTGTTTCAACAAATATAAATTAAAAAAAGGAAAATTATAATGAAAGTCAAAGCAGAATATATTTGGATTGATGGGTATGAGCCTACTGCAAACCTAAGATCAAAAACAAAAGTTCTAGAAGGTTCGATATCAGCTGTATCTGAACTCCCAACATGGGGTTTTGATGGATCAAGCACTTTGCAGGCAGAAGGTGGAGATAGTGATTGTAAGCTTAAACCTGTTTGGATGTGTCCAGATCCAATACGTGGCGGAGATAATATCTTAGTAATGTGCGAAGTTTGCAATGCAGACGGATCTCCTCACAAATCTAATGCAAGAGCTGCTTTAGTTGATCTTGCTGAAAAATTTAAAGAACATAATCCCTGGTTTGGTATAGAGCAGGAATATATCTTAATGGATGGAAAGCAACCTGCTGGTTGGCCTAAAGAAGGGTTCCCAGAACGACCTCAAGGCCCTTATTATTGTAGTGTAGGCTCTGAAGATGTAGCTGCAAGGAATATGGTAGAAGATCACCTAGATTTATGCTTAGATGCCGGCTTTGAACTTTCCGGCATAAACGCTGAGGTTATGCTTGGTCAGTGGGAATACCAAGTAGGTCCATTGCCTGCTTTGGAAGTTTGTGATCAGCTTTGGGTAGCAAGATGGTTATTAGAAAGAGTTGGAGAAGATTATGGTTTAAGTGTCGATTTGCATCCAAAACCAATTAAAGGCGATTGGAATGGTTCAGGTGCACACATAAACTACAGCACAGAATCAATGCGTGCCGACGGAGGGATAGAAGTCATTAAAGATGCCTGTGAAAAGCTTGGTCAAAATATTGATAAGCACATAGCTGCATATGGAGCACATAATGATGAAAGGTTAACAGGAGATCACGAAACCTGTAGCATAAACGAGTTTAAATATGGAGTAAGTGATAGAGGTGCTTCAATACGAATTCCAATGGATGTTGCAAATGAAGGAAAAGGATATCTAGAAGATAGACGTCCTGCTTCTAATGTAGACCCATACAAAGCATGTGCAGCTCTAATTGAAACTACATGTAGTTAATTTTTGGATTTTTGAAGCCATATTCTTAATCTAAAGGTATGATTTCACAGCAGCTACTAGGGTGGTATGCTTTAAACAAAAGGATACTGCCATGGAGAGAAACTAAAGATCCATACAAAATCTGGATTTCAGAAATCATGCTACAGCAAACACAAGTAGCAACTGTTGTTCCATATTATAAGCGATGGATGGCAAGCTTTCCTACAATTGAAATCCTTGCAAGAGCTAACTATAATGATGTTTTAAAGCACTGGGAAGGATTAGGATATTATTCGCGCTGTAAAAACATCCATTTAACTGCACAATCTTTAAATGGAAGTCTTCCTAATACATTTAATGAGCTTATTAAATTGCCGGGCATTGGCGAGTATACAGCAAAAACGATATTAGCGATTGCTTATAATCAACAAGAAGTAGGCGTAGATACAAATTTAGAGCGCGTTGGTTTCAGACTTCTCGGATTAAAAAAGAAATCAAAATTTAATAACAACAGAGTAAAGAAATTCCTTGAGAAAATACAAGACAAGTCAAAGCCAGGAGATTTTAATCAAGCCTTAATGGACCTAGGAAGTAGTTTTTGTCAAGCCAAAGCTGTTCATTGTGAGCCTTGCCCAATTACAGATGGATGTAAAGCAACATTGAATGACAACCCTTTAAAATATCCAGAAATAAAGAAAGGGAAACCTATTCCAACAGTCAATGTGGCAGTTTGTATTATTTCTCATAATAAAAAGTTATTAGTCATGCAACGCCCTAAAGATAAAATGCTTGGTGGTTTATGGGAGTTCCCAGGTGGTAAAATTGAAAATGGTGAACTAAAAGAGGTTGCAGTAATACGAGAAATTAAAGAGGAAACAAATCTAAAAATCAAAGACCCAAAATATATTGGAGAAGTAAGACACCAATATAGCCATTTTAAAGTATCCATTTCTTTATTTTATTATATAATAGACGATATTCGTTCTATTAAAATTAAAGAAAATTATCTGTGGACTACTATCAAAGGCTTAGATAAGTTAGCATTACCAAAGGCAAATTATAAGATGTTACAAATCTTTAATAAAGCAAAATAGTTATGTATAAAATACTAAATATCATACTGTCAATTTTTATTATTCCAATATTTTTTACTTTTTTTGCGTTGCTTTTGATCGGAGTTATTTTATTTAGCTATATAACTCATCCTCGTAATACTTATCCGCTCCTAGCGCCCTTAGGTGCAAAACTTATTATGCTTAGCGGCCTGCAGTACTTTACGGTTAAAGGAAAAGCTCCGCCAAAAAAAGATGGCCCTTACCTATTTATGTTTAATCATGAATCTATGTTTGATGTGTTAATGTTGGCGGGAGGTATACCATACTATATCAACGCCATTGGATGGGAAGGAATATTTAAGATTCCATTATTTGGATATATGGCTAAGAGATATGGTGCATATGCTATTACGCACGATAATACCGACAAAGCAAAGCAAACTTTAAAAGTTGCAGAAAAAATATTACTTATTGATAAAGATTCAATGGTCTTATCGCCTGAAGGGCAAAGAACAATTACGGGCGAAATGGGAGAATTTAAAAAAGGAGGGTTTCATTTTGCTAAAGCAACCAATGCAACTATTGTTCCCGTTGGGTTGATTGGCGCCTATCGTGCGAACAAGAGAACCAGTTGGATTATTAACCCTGGAAGATTAACGTTAGTGTTCGGAGAGCCTATCACTTCGAATCAATATTCCAGCTTATCAGTTGAAGAATTACGAGACTTAACAAGAGAAAAAATTGTTTCGTTAGTTAAAAACTAATTTAAATATCTAATTCTTGGATGAAGAGCACCAATTGCGCCACAGCTCGCTGCTAAAATACCAAAAATCATAAAAATACTTTGAATATTCATAAACTCAGCTAATACACCAATAATACCACTTGAGATTGCTGTCATGCTAATAATAGAAACTGATATTATTGAAAAAATTCTTCCTAAAAACTTCTCTTCTATATTATTCTGGAGTATTGATACTCTCGCTATAATTAAAAATGGTATCCCAATGCCGTGCATAAAAGAGAAAATATAAAATTCAAATAAGTTTTCTGCAAAATAGTATAAACAAAAACTTATCCCATCTATAAACAAACCTAAAATAAACAAAGAGCCATAGTTAAACTTATTACCAATTTTATACATTATAGCTGTGCCAAAAAGCATCCCCATCCCTACAAATGCTTCTGCCATTGCAAAGTCTGCAGCTGATCCACCTAAGTAAAGCTTAACAAAAATTGGGATACCCACAACTGCAGGTCCCATAACAAAAATATTGCTGAGAAATGTTAATAAAACCATAAAACCTATAGTAGACTGTGTTTTTAAATAGTGTAATCCTTCTTTTGTTTTTTTGATAATTTTTACGTAGCTAATCTTTTCATTCTTTACATTGTCATGTGGTACAAATGAAGCAAAAAAGCTAGCTAAGAAGTAAAAAATTATACAAAATAAAAATAGATTGTCTACAGGGTAGAATGTTAAAAATTGTGCAGCCAATATTGGTCCAACAACAACAGCAGTTTGCCAAGATATATTAGCAATTGAATTAGCACGCAAAAGCTTATCTTTGCTAATCTGTGTCGGCAGATAAGCATTAAATGAAGGAACAATAGGCAAAGAAAAACCGTTGTGCAAAAAAGCAACGATCATTAAAAGCCAAACAGATTTTATATCAAGAAAAAGGAAAATAGGTATTAGCGATATAATTAATCCTTGCAGTACTGTAGCACCAATAATCATTTTTGTTTTTGGCAATAAATCAACTATAGAACCGACAAATAAACCAAATATAATTGCTGGCAAGTATGTTGTCATAGCAACAAACCCAGTAATCTGCTCAGAGTTGGTGATATCTAGTATAAGCCATATAAATGCGACATCATACATGGAGCGTGCAATTGAGTTTGTGAGAGGCATGCCCCACAAAAATATATTTAATTTGTTTTCTTTTACCATGAGATGATTCTGAAGGTGAAAATACGTATAATATTTTCCCGAAGAACTAAGAAAATAATATATAACATTTTATAGTAGTCTTTTCTATTTTTTAGTTCCATTATTTATGATAGAAAAAAACCAAATACTAGATAAATTAAAATCAGTTAACTATCCTGGATTTAATCGTGATATTGTTTCTTTTGGCATGGTCAAAGAAGTTATTATTGATCATCAAATTATTACAATCATGCTTTCTATATCTTCTGATAACGAAGAAAAGAAAGCCGAATTAATTAAAAATATCAAAGAAACGATTCGTATAGACGGCTTTGATTTAAAGATTAAATTATTAGATCGTCCAGTAGAAAGCTCAACAGTGGATACCTCCAATAAGCACCAAAACGTAGAAGGCAATATTACAAAGATTATTGCTGTCGCAAGCGGCAAAGGAGGTGTTGGCAAGTCTACTATTGCATTGAATTTAGCTTCTGCCTTAACAAGCAATGGCCATAAAACAGGATTGTTAGACTTAGATATATATGGACCATCGTTGCCTATTACCATGGGTATTCAGGCTAATCCAGAAGTAGATGAAGAGCAAAAAATTATTCCATTAGAAAAACATAAATTAAAATTAATGAGCTTTGGCTTTATCAGTGGGAACCAAGCTCCTGTTGTTTGGAGGGGGCCACTGGTAGCTAAAATGACAGAACAATTTTTTAAGGATGTAAAGTGGGGCAATTTAGACTATTTAATTCTTGATCTTCCTCCAGGAACAGGGGATGTACAGCTAACTTTATCTCAAAAAATTCCATTAGATGGCGCAATTATTGTTACCACACCCAATGACATTGCCTTAACAGACGTAAGAAAAGGTGCTGACATGTTTAAGAAGGTAGACACAGAGTTATTAGGGGTGGTAGAAAATATGTCTTATATGGATATTAGAGGAGAGGTAAAAGGTGCTAATAATACAGAAATGGTTGTTAATGGAGAATCAATTAAAACGAACAAAGACGGAAAATTTAATTTGCGATTTGACCTATTCAAGCACGGAGGAGGACAGAATGAAAGTATTAGGCTTGACATACCACTTTTAGCAGAAATCCCCTATTCCCATAAGCTAATGGAGTCAATTGATGTCGGCGAACCAATTGTTTTTTACGATAAAGAAGATTCTATATCAAAGCTATTTTTAGATTTGGCAAAAACAATTACCGCATTATGATAGAAAAAGAATTTAATCTTAATCATCTTGCAATTATCATGGATGGTAATGGAAGATGGGCAACAGAACAGAATCTAGATCGTGTTGCTGGACATAAACAAGGCGCTCAATCTGCAAAAAAAATTATTGAAGCTTGCGCTAATTTGAATATCCCTTATCTCACACTTTATGCTTTTTCAAAAGAAAATTGGAATAGGCCTATTTTTGAAGTAGAAAGTTTGATGGCTTTATTGGGGGCAATGTTAAGCGATGAACTGGAAGAATTAACGAGGAACAATATAGTATTTCAAATCGTTGGAAGAATAGAGGATTTACCAAAGGCCATACAAGAGATTGTTATTAATGCTATAGAGAAAACAAAAAATAATAACGGACTAATTCTGTCTCTGGCGTTAAGCTATGGAGGTAGACAAGAAATTATAGATGCAATTAATAAAATTATTGTATCTGAAAAAAAAGAAATAATAGATGAAGACATTGTAAAAAATCACTTATATTGCCCTGAAATGCCAGATCCGGACTTAATAATAAGAACGGCAGGAGAGTATAGGTTAAGCAATTTTTTGTTATGGCAATCTGCTTATGCAGAGATTTATATAACTGATAAGAATTGGCCAGATTTTACAGAGGAAGACTTGATAGGAGCACTAAAAGATTTTGATAAAAGAAATAGGACTTTTGGTAAAGTAACTGATAAAATATGAGAAATATATATATAACAGCAATAATGTTCTTTTTTATGAGCATTATACACGGGCAAGAAGTCAATCTTTATCGTGTTAATATTGAGGGTAATACAACTACCTCTGATAAAATGATTAAGTATTCTGCGGGGTTGAGGGATGGAACTCAGATTCAAAGGTCTGATATATCAACTGCGGTGACAAGGCTTTGGGATCTTGGTTTATTTAGTGACATCAATATTGTTTTGAACAATGACTCTGAATACGGTGTTGAGATTACAATTATTGTTGAAGAAAGCCCTACATTAAATCAGATTTTATTTGAAGGCATAACTACGCGAGAAACAAGGTTTACCGAAAAGATTGATTTAAGAATGGGCCAAAGAGTTAGTCCTAGCGCTTTAGATGCTGCAACTAGAAAAATTAAAGAAATATACCAAGAAGATGGCTATTTTGATGTAGAAATTGAATCAAGAATAGAGGCACCACAAGATACTTTGGTGCGTACATCTTATGCTAGAGATGTTATTTTTTCTGTCAAAGAGAATGAAAAATATAGACTAAAAAATATCAAATTTGAAGGCAATGGTTATTTTTCAGAACGTCAACTTAAAAAAGAGTTAAAAGATACCAAGGAAAGAAAGTGGTGGTCTTTTTGGGTAAAGAGTTTTGATGAAAAAACATTTGAAGAAGATAAAAAAAACCTAGGTCTTTTTTATCGCAATGAAGGATATCGCGATTTTCAAGTATTAAGCGACACCTTGATAGTTGATAGAGAGAATTCCTCATTAACATTATTGCTATCTATTGATGAGGGAGAGCAATATCACTATCGCAACCTTACATTTGAAGGAAACGAAATTGCTGATGAAGCCACTCTAAGACAATTGTTAAAAATTGAAAAAGGAGACACATATTCAGAAGAAGATTTTACTAAATTTGTTTATGAAAACATGATGAGCGTTTATCAAGATAAAGGATATATTTTTAGTAATGTGACCCCCGAAGTTATACCATCTGGGCCAGATTCTTTGGACATTAATTTTGTTTTTAATGAAGGAAGTAAAGTATATATAGAAAATATCTTTATTTCTGGAAATGAGAAAACACGAGAAAACGTTATTAGACGAGAATTAAAATTATTTCCTGGGGATGTTTTTAGTCGATCTAAGCTAATGCGTAGCCAACGCGATATTTGGATACTTAACTATTTTGATA
>CESQ01086345.1_pt1 | contig 13506 bp, 6 predicted proteins | sample 361401 | NCBI WGS metagenome assembly CESQ01 (sample SAMEA2622119, study PRJEB7988) | marine metagenome | isolation source: saline water (ENVO:00002010), including | reverse complement strand
GATAACAGAACCAGTGTTAGCAACACCCACTGCCCCAGCAATGGTCAATTTAGCATTATCAATGGATGTTCCATTATTAGAGTCACTTCCATCCTTAGCAACATAAAAGACATTAGGTGCTGAGTTAATGCCAGTGGCACCAGCATCAAGTGTGACATTCTCACCCAGGATGATTGTGGAGTTTGTAACAGTAACAAGACCAACACTGACTGTATTGTTGTCACCATCAATCACAACAGATGCTGAACCAACAGTTAGGATGCCAAGTATTCTGGCATCACCATCAACCAACAATGCTGTATTACCAGAACCAATATGAACTGTTCCAACCCCAGTGTTAAAGGTTGATATACCAGTTACATTGATACCACCTGATAATACATCAACACCTGATCTGGCAGTAACAATACCAATAGAGTCTATATTTTTGACATCCTCATAAGTTGCGATTCCAGCAACACTTAAGTTTCCTGACAGTACAAGATTTACTCCAGTGGTATTCTCTGATAGTTCATCAGCAGGACCACCAACCGCAGTGCTAGCAATACCTACCCACTTAGCACCATCATAAATTAGAAGTTTGTTTGTTCCTGTTGTTTGATCAAAGGTTACATCATCAAGATCCTTAATGAATCCTGCTCCACCACCACCCATGGTGGAAAGTTGGGTCTGAACCCTGTTTATAAACAACCTGTAGTGGTTGGATAAGTCCTGAAGAGTGGCAAACTTTTGATCCATTGGTGTTAATGGATCTGCTTGCCTACCTGAACTTTCTTTTGTGTTGGGGGGTTCATTTAAGAGACCTTCCACCAGTTTTTCTGCCTTCTTACCCCTGGTTAGATCTGCTTCTGACAGTGCTTTTTGCTGTTTTTTGATAACAACAGCAATTTTGTAGAGTTCAGATACAAGACCCTTGATATCAGTCTTAACAGATTTTACATCTGACTGTAAATCATCAATCTGCTCATCATAATACTTAACCTCAGGGATTGAGTTGACCTTTTCCTCAACACTTTCCTTTAATTCTTCAAAATATGATAAGATTACCTTATCTGTCTTTACACTCTCATCAGTAAACTTCTTGATTTGCTTCTCAAGAGTCTGTTTGATCTTATTTTGCTCACCAAGTATCGCTTTTTTTAACTTCCTATCATCATCCTTAAACTCATGCTTGTGATCATAGATTCTAAGGGTGATTTCCTTCAGTTCATCAAAGATTTTACCCTTTGATTCTGAATAAGTTTTCTTAAAGTTGGTTAAATCAACTTTTTGTTCAAAATCTTTGACCTCAATATTCTCATTGAGTTCAGAAACCCTTAAATCTATCTTTTCCCTGATAATATCAAGGTGTCCCTGTACCTTTTTAAAGTCATCATCAATAATTCCAAAGGTTTTACCAATCCAGGAGAAATCTGGAACCTCATTTACCTTCTGAACCCAGTCAGGGAAGGTTGGAATGCTCTCATTGACCTGTTCAATCCTTGATTTAAGGGCATCAAGGTCATTCTCATAGTATTTTACCTCTGGAAGGGACTCAATTTCTTCCTTAATTCTTGATATTTTACCATAAATGAGTTCAATATCACCTTCATAGTACCTAACTTCAGGAACTTCAGGGATTTTTTGCTCAATCTCAGTTATTTTTGCTTCAAATTCTTCATTTTTTGATTTTAAATCATAGATTTTATCACTTTTAAGATCATAAATTGAGAAATTTTCTTGAATTTCTGCTATTTTTTCACTTATCTGACCAATCTCTTCATCATATGATTTAATTTCAGGTATTTCAGGTATTTCTTTTCTTACATCATTAACAAGACGCACCAATTCCTGCCATTCTGGTGCTTTGACGACATCAATAACCTCAGCAAATGTGTTACCATTCGCATCTTCTATGGTTTGATCCTCTTCTAGAGGATGAGTTTTATATTCTTCTACTGACGGTAATTCTTTCTCTTCTTCAATGAAGTCTTTATAAGAGGGCAGATTGCTATCCCCTAAAAAATCATTTATTGACGGCAAGTCCTCTTTATTAGACATTCTATTAGTAATAATACTTTGGGATTTCTCTCCCTTGATGTATTATTTATCAGTATTTTTCTTCAATAGTTTTTGTAGCTCTGCTGTTGATCCAACAAAGAGGGCATTGTTGACTGTGGTTGGTCCCTTCTTAACCTGCTCCTCATTCACATCCTTAAGTTTCTGTTGGAGTGTCATAAGTTTATCAGTAGCATCAGCAACATTCTTAATTAACTGACCAGCAACCTCATATGCCCTTGGCATCTCACTTTCCTGAGCAAGTTCTAGGATGCCATTGATTGCTTCCTGACCTTTTTCAATGATTGAGTAGAGATTACCCCTGGTATATTCATAATCCTTCTCAACATCATCCTTTGTGAGATGAGCAGGTTTTTCCTTGCCAGGTGTAATGTCTATGATATTATCGTCTGTCATAGGATTGTACCATCAAATCCAAAGTTATCACCAATATCAATAAATCCAGCATCTGCTTCCTCAATACCAAGCAATGGTGCCCCAAGAACATGAGATGCTGCTGTGGTCTTATCCTGTGCCCTCTCAACGGTTAGTTTATTTCCATCAATCTGTTTAACAAATATTGACTCATCGCCAACTGTGATGTATTGCTTGGCAGTTACCGCTGATCCGTCAACAACAGAGATTACAGTTTCTGTTGTATCAACATCCTCAGCAAGTTCAGTCAGGATATTACCGTTGTAATCCTTAGTTGCTCTTGGAACAACCTTATATGATACATCTCTAGTATATGCTTGTCCACTGGTTGTTCTCTGACCAGACACATAACCAACCTGAACCCTTTTGATAACATCAGCAGATACATCACTAATGGGTCCATAAAGATTGGTCTTAGCAACAAATCTGAAGGTATATACTAATGCTCTTCTTGTATCAAAGTTACCCTCATAATCATCTTCCATAGCAACAGTTTCCAACTGAACAGGAACATTCACAACTTCTCTCAGATCACCAAGGAGTTTAATAGGAAGTGTGTACGATGGTTGGAAGTATGGCAGAATCTGCTCAGTAATCTGAAGCATATCATCATTCAACTTTGTTATGACAGATAGTTCAAATCCCATGTTGTATGGGACAGGCATATAAATCTTCTTGGTTTTTGTCCCACTATCACTTACTGGGTGGAATGCCTGTGTTTGAGTTGCCTTTCTAGTAGGATCATACTGGAGATCTGTAAACTCAAATGCCATCCTAGGTAGGGTCATCTGAACTGGTTTATTCAGATCTTCCTGCTGCTCCAATCTAGCAAGAAACTTCTGGGTAGGACCATATGCCAGGGGAACCTTGATTACACTGAAGGTATCATTGTTCGCATCCTTCTTATGAATCTCAATCCCATTGAAGAGAGATCCAAATGCTATGATTACTGATCTGAAGATCTCATGGTAAAAATGCTCAAACATTTTACTAATACTTTTTTTCTATTTATTAAGGCATACCAAAGGGGTTAGTCTTGCTAAAGTCAATGATATCATCTGCCTTTGTTTCAATGGTATCATTATCAGCAAATGGATCAACCTTATCATCCTTATCAACCAGTCTGATTGCGAAGGATGCTCCTGACTCCTGACCAACAATAGTCTCACCCCTGAGGAAGGCACCATCCACAACTGATACCTCAAGACTATTATTTACAGCATCCCACTGCTTAACCCTTGCTGTTGTTCCTGATACAGATCCAGTTACTATCTCATTGAATACATAACTTCCTGTAGCAGCACTAGTAGGTGGAGCACTGAATGAAACCGTTGGTGTGGTGGTATAACCTGACCCAGGATTAATCACAAAGGCATTGGTAACAACACCACCAGAGTTTATGATACCAACACCTGTTGCTTGGATTTTAGCTGGATCCTTAAATGCATTATCATTAGATATTGTAACTGTTGGTGCATTTGGATGAGGAGATTTAGTATATCCACCGCCAGGATTAGTTACTGTTAGTGAAGTAACATCCCCAGCTGGTGATATACTTGCAATGCCAGTAGCAGTTGTTCCAACAACTGATTCAATTAGTTCTATACGTAATCTAAGACCATCTCCATTCATACTACCAGAAACATTTTCTGCTGTATATAAACCTGCAGAACTACCCTCAGATATTTCATAATCATAACCACCATAGATTTGTGTAAATCCAATAACTGAACCATCCACGGTAACACTATCAATACGAATACGTGCTTCTGTTCCAGCCGTACCAACACCTGAAGGTTTAACAAAGGTAACTATATCACCAACCACATAATCCACACCATGACTTCCTGCAAATCCCCCTACCCCACTACTATTGAGACTTGAGTGCCCAGGAATTTGTGAGTAAACATTGTCTGTTTTGATACCAGCACTATTTAATTTAAAAGAACTGATTGATCCAGATCGATTAGGTGTGCTTATTGTTAATGATGGTGTGGCAACATATCCATCACCACCATCTGTTATGGTTAATGCTGTGATAGTTCCACTAGCACCCACTGTTGCTGTTGCTGTTGCTACTCTATCAGGTCTTTCAATTGTGATAATTGGATTAGTTGTATAACCAGAACCAGCATTTGTAAGGGTAATAGAGGCAACAACATCAAATGAGCCAATACCAGTGGTTGCTGCTGCTCCACCACCTCCACCACCAGTGAATGTGATTGTTGGTGCCACGGTGTATCCAGCACCAGCATTTGAGAGTAGGATTGCCTGAACGGTTCCACCCTTAGTGCCATCACAACCAATAAAGTCATTAGAAATAGATGCTATACCAACCGCAGTCACACCACCAGATGGTGCTGAGGAGAATCCAACTACGGGTGCTGAAGCATAACCACCCCCTATATTTGTGATAGTTGGCAATGTTATACCACCAGTGCTGGTGGTTGCTGTTCCTGCTGCTGTGATTGCCTGTCCTATGAGGGTCAGGGTCTGTATATAACCAATCTGTTCAATCTCATCATCAATAGTCTCTACACCAGTATCAATAACCTCATCCTCATATCTGTAGAGTTGGAGACTGAGTGTATAAACATAGTTCTTTTGTAGTTGATAGAATGGTTGCTCATGCTCAACATAGTTGATCTCAAACAATCTATCACCAAGTGGGAAGTAGACCAGATCACCCTCTTTTGGTCTGCTTGATAACTCAATATTTGGAATATTCTTGATAAGGGGAGTTATATATCTCTCATATCTGTCTCTAGATACAATCAGTTTAAGATCATCCTGCTCTTGAATGCCAAACTTTGATAAAAGGGTTCCCTGCCCACCATATCCATCATAACTATCAAGATATGCTTCTAGTGGGTAGGCATTGTCAAATTCTGATTGTATTACTTCCTTAATAACAGTATTTTTTGTAATATACCTTCTAGGGATGTAATAAATCTCAATCCCATACATCTTTAACTGCTCATTGACAAGACTCTGTATGAGATTCTGCTCTGACTTTGCGTTGTTGAGAAAATATGGATTTAGCATATCAACCTATCAGATCCAGTGGTGGGAGTTCATATCTACTCAACATTTCAACCTTGATTTCATCAAGTTCCCTTTGAGCATCATCATAAAGTTGTCTACCATTAAACTCAACACCACCAGGCAATTTGACACCTGTAAATTTAATCAAGTTTTGACCCCACTGCCTCTTGATTAGTGAAGTAAGATATCTCTTGAGAAATACATCATTATATACCTTTGTATAATCATTTGGATTAAGTGCCCTATAAGCCTCAATAATGATAAACTCATTCTCCTTTAAGTTATCCCAATCAACATCAAGATACAATCTATCCTGTCTGATGTTGTATCTAATTCTCTTATGGGTATTAAGTAGGAAATCCATTGTCTCAAGATAACTCATGGACATGGAGTATGAGAGCAAATCAGTGCTTCCAAAGTAGTAAATGTCATTCAAGAACAATTGGTACTTGAAACTGAACATATTAGAACTACTTGCTGCCTGAGCATCATCATACTTAAATATTCTCTCCACACCAACAACCTGGGGTGGGATCTGAATAAAGTTACTGTTCTCATAAAATGAGAATGTTGTTGCTGTGCCAACTATACTTGTATTTACAGTTGATGTTGTGATGCCAGTTTGAGTGGTAGCAGATTCTGCTCCTGGTGGTCTTGCTTTTCCCCTTTCTACATCAGCAGCAGTAATTTGATATTTAAGAAATGTCTTTTCTACACCATCATAATGTCTTTCATTATAAAACTGAATAGCATCATCCATCAAGTCTTGAACTTGCTCTTCCGCAACATTAATTTCTAAGACAGGGGCACCCAACTGTCTTAAACAGTAATCTATCAATTCTTGTCTTGAAGAAGGTTGTGCCATTATACACTATATCCTTTTTTATATTTAGTTAGATGGAGAGACCCCCTTCCACCAGTACACTACCTGAAACCATCTTGTAGACTGTTGATGCTGTGCTTACAGCAGAAATATCAAAGTAATATCTTCCTGGATTCAAATCAGTAGTAACAGTATCAGTAAGGGTGATATCAAACTCACCATCTGCAGCAGATGTAATACCACTTGTGAACGAGGTGATTCCTCCACTTGATGCTCCTATTGCTACAGATTTTTTCATCCTTGCCTGGATGGTATATCCAGACAGGTCAAACACTGCCTTATTTTCCTGCTTTACAGCAAATGTTGATCTAAAATCAGCACCTTCCAATATGGTGAGATTTACACCATAAGCAGCCTGAGAATCTGGATTAAAAGTGATTGTATTGTTAGCCATGGATTACTGCTTTTAACATTGATTTGATTTCATCTAGATCACCTTTCAGATCATCAACTTTTTTCTCAAGGCAGTCAACCCTTTCTTTTTCAGAAATGAGTTTCTGCCTATTTCTCATATACTCTTGATATTCATTCCTATTTGTATTAATGATGGCATTTGATTTGCCATCCCTGGACAAGTTTTTATTGCCCTCAACTGGAATCAAACTCATGCTAATGCTATCGCTCTCAGGTTTCTAAATTGTGGAACAACTGCCTGATTAGTTGCTGTACCAATCAGTTTCAATCTGAATGTCTTGAATGGTGGAAGATCATCCATTGTAAACTTGAACTCAGTAAAGTCATTGATATCAGGTGTTGCTGTCAGTTTATCATTCTTCTTCTTAGGAATATCAGGTGTTCCATCAGAAGCAGCAGGATTGATTACATTACCATAGACATTGATGTTGTTATGTCCTGGGAATGGTTCAAAAACAACCTCCTTAGCAGGAACATCCTGATCAAGGGCATAGAACATTCTAACATCACTAGAGGTTGCTACATATCCATCAATGAATACCTTGAGTGAGGTTGCTGGATTTTCCAGTGTAATATTCTTGGTAACATAGATCATGCTGTTTGGATCGTTAGGAATACCAACAACCCTTGGATCAGTGGCAAAGTTAGCGATAGGACCATCAACCCTGTTAGATACAAAGACAACAGAGGAATGGTTCAGGTCAATCATGGGTGAGATTCTTCTGTCATATGTAATCATATCAAGATTCATGGTGAATGATTTATTACCAGGAAGTTCAGTCAGGAAGGTTGTCTGGTTGACTGCTGAGGCAACCATTCTTTGAGATTCAAAGTAGTTCTTCTGATTGAACTGAACATCCTGGAATCCCTGATCCACATATGAAATCTCTTCACCATTAACTGATGTTTCAGATACAGTTCTAGCAGATGCAAGAACATATGAACCCTCAGGTGTTGATGATGTTACACTTGGAATAATGAGTGAATATGGGATATTGTATGATCCCCTAGCACCAGGCAGACTTGAGGTTCCATCAAGGATGTGATTTGTTTGTGGAATAAATGTTCCACCAGTTCCAGTTCTATTAGTGCCGTTAGCACTCATATCAAGTTTGATATGATAACTATCCATGCCAATGGGGTCAGGTACAGTCACATCAGACAGATCGTGAGTTGTATTGATCCTTCTCAGTGATACACCATTGAACTCATATTTGGCAACAATAGAGTTAGTAACATGAGTTGCAGCATTGCCCTCAACTGCTCTTCCAATACCAATCAATGTTCCAGCAGTTCCAGAACCAGATGTGATTCCCTCATAACTGATAATCTCTTCACCAATCTGAACATATCCTGGATTGGTGTTAGATACACCAACATTTTCAAAGGTGGCAAAACCAGTGGTATCAGCAATTGATATAGCAGCAGTGCTTGCTCTATTGTAGTTTACAAGCAATGATGTGGGAGCAGTGGATGACTTAACCCTACTGAGTGATACCCTATTGGTAGAGGCATACATTCCATGATTTCTCTGGAAGATCTTCATATGAAGTCCATCCTGAATCACAGTTGTACCAGATGGAACAACTGATCCACCAACACCAGCATTGATAGAGAGTCTTGTTCCAGCAGTTGAATCATACTCAAGATAGTCAGCAGCATTTGTGCTGAAATCACCCTGAACATTACTCAGGAGCATTGCCTGTGTTTCTGTGATTATACCAACGGTCAACTGCATACCATCACCAAGTCCCTGTGTTCCAACAGAAACTGGTGAGAGAACATCACCAACCAATACATTATTACCACCAGCATTAATTGTTGCTCCAATAGCAACACCATTCTGAATAGTAATATCAGCAGTTACATCAGTGCCCCTTCCTGTTATCGCAGTCAGTGCGACACCAGTATATGTTAGTGCAGCAGCAGAAGGAGTAAATCCAATACCTGTTGCTGTTACAAACATCTCACCAGTAGCAATACCAGAAAACTGTTGAAGGATACCAGTAGCATTTGTATTTTGCTGAGTTACCCTATTGCCAACAGTAAGGGGATTAGCAGCACCATCCTGATTTACAGTGGTTCCAATACCTACACTAATCTGTCTAGGCAGTCCCTGAACACCACCAGCACGGATTGCTGAAACCTTTTTATCAAGGTCAGGATTATAGAACTGGATATTACCAGCACCAACAAAGTCTGCCCTATGAAGTACAAACTTCATATCCTCATATTGGCTAGGGGTCCATACCTTAGCATTCTGAGACTTGAACAGTGAACCCAGGAGTGGTTGTTCAGTAACCAATACCCTATCTTGCTCAGAATCAAGGGTCGTTACATCAGCTTCACCAAGTCTAGAAATCCAGACATTATATGTTGTCATGTTAGACATAACAACCAATGCGTAATCAGCACCAGGTCTCAGGAATATTGGTGATTCAAATCTGAATGATGTAGCAACAGTACCATCCTCAGACACATTAACATCATCAGGTTCCAAGGTAACCTCAGACATTGCAAGGATAGTCTTATTGGGGGTTCCTAGTGTTGTCTCCCTGAGTTGAATGGTGACTGGTGCCTGGTCATCCTTACTCTGGAAGAACAAATCAACCTTCGTGGCATAGATTCCCTTCTTAGAATCAATGGTAAAGGTTTGTGCAAGTGGGTCACCACGTCTTGGTGGATCTGGTGGTGGTGGTGGGGGAGGTGTGGGTCTTAGCGTAGTGCTATTGATAATATCAAAGTTGATATCAGAATCCACGGTTTGAGTTTCTGCCTCAACTTCTGAGGTCTCAACCCTAGCATTTCTGAGTGAGAGTGTTACTTCCTCAGTAGTATCAACATCACCCCGTGAGTAGAAGACTTCCTCAGCAGATGTTGTGGTTGTTCCCTCAATCTGACTATTAATGTTACTGCTTGTCAGTGAGAAGACATTTCTTCCAGTGCTAAATGTTGCAAAATCATCCTCTTCATCTGGAACATTGTAGCAACCAATGACAGTACCAACCCTATCAGTAATGAGGTTCTGATTGACGACTGTTGCCTCAGCACCACTGGTCTGACCTCTGAGGGTCATTCCAACTGTAATATTGCCAGTGAAATCTATTTCATTAGTATCAGCAAGACTTGCTGTATCAATATTCAAGATTGTGCTTTCAGTTCCATATACTGAGGGAATAGAATTACTTCTCAGATAAGGATTGCTGTCATAAAAATCAGAGGGATTGTTATAAGCACCATACTTGTGATTAGCAGTTGCAACTCTTACTGAGAATGTAGAATCACTTGCTCCAGATGGTGTTCCAAGAACTGTTTCTCCAACCTGGAATATTCCATTGTCCATCGCAATCTGGACCAGTTTTGGAGTACATCTCAGGGTAACATTTACCCCATCAAAGAATGAAAATACTTGTGTATTTGGTTTTAATCTGGTTCCAGTAAATTCAATATTTCTTTCCCTCATGAAGGGAACAATGGATCTCTTGATAACTCTTGATCCAAGTGATGTTGACTCTGTGACAACTTCAGTTATGCTCTGTTGTCTGCCCGTTCTGTTCTGCTCAAGATTGATAGAACCATCAAGACTGAAACTATCAACTGTGGATAGGTTGGCATTATTGCCACCCAGTCCTCCAAGTTGAGAAAAGGACATCCCCATTCTACGAGCAGCAGAATTGAAGGATTCGTTTTGAGTTCTTTGTCCAGTTACATCAAAACTAACACCCGTGGTCTCCCAGGAGTTCCAAAGAACTGGTGCTAAACCAGTTCTTAATCCATCATCACCAGTGGTAACTTCAGCATCAATCGCAGAGGCAATTGATTCAAAGTTGCCCTCCATAACAACATCTTTTGTATCTGCTGCGACTGTACTAACCCATGTATCAGTGGTTGGATTCAGTGCTATTGATCCTGAATAGAAGTCAATCAGGAACGGAGTAACATTCTCAACTCTAGTAGCATATACTTGTGATATTTCAGCAACTTCAGTATAATTCAGACTGATAACATTTCCAGTCCTCTTGACATTCTGACCTGAAAGGGCAGCAAATCTTGAATCAGTGTTTGCTGCTGTTTCAGTTCCAATTCCAGGAATAGTATTGTTACCAACTTGCAGATTAACTGCCGTGGAATAATGAGCAGGTCTCAATATTTTTTCAGCAGGATCAATACTATTCCTAATACCAATTGTTACATCCTGTGGTGTGAATGATGTAAAGTTATCAATGAAGATACCTGATTTAAATCTATTAAGTCCATTTGCATCAGATACAAAGGTATTAAGAGTATTCTGCTCAAGACTATTCAATGATGTATAATATTCAAGATTCTTGATTCTCTTTTCAAGTCTTGCGATATCACTCATCTGATATCTCTTATGTTCAACAAATGAAATCTTTGAATTTTTTACTGAGTAGAGATAAGGAGGATGATTTACATTAGCAATATTCAGAGCACCTTGTAGCACATCAGGAAGTTCTGGTCTATCAGAAGGGGCACCAAGAGTTACCTGAATATCACCTTCTTTAGTCATATAAATTCTATCTGCTCTTCCAAGATAGAAGTCATACTTCAGGATGGATGTAGAATCACTAGCAAATACGTGTTTTGAGGTCTGTGCTGTATTATTAAAGTTTCTTCCATCAAACTCAAATGGTGAGTTGCCACCAGATGCAACTGTGTATGGAGCAACCCTTGGTCTAACATCAATCAAATCTGTGTTTCTAAATCCATCCACATTCTGAACTTCTCTTGAATAATCACAGTTCTGGTAGGAGTTGGAGGTTGTAATATCCCCAGTATCATTAGGATCGTAATCAAGGAAACCATAATAGATGGTCAGTTTCTTGGATGGAGTTGCTACAGCAGCCTTTCTTTGGATTCTTGAAATATCGTAAATATCACGTCTCTGACCATTATCAAATGTGAATGATTTAGCAATATTGGGTGAACCAGCAGTAAGTTCAGTAACATTTGCCCTTACACCAGATTTTACAAAATCAATAATCTCATTATCTTGGAATGTCTTATTATTCAGATAGGCAAACTTGATTCCTGTTGTTGATGTTTTTTCAAGGTAGATTGCCTTAGCATTACTCAGATTGCCAGTGAATGTATCACCAATAACAAGGTCATTGGTCGCTGCATTTGGACCTGAAAGATTAGCACAGGTCATTGCTGGTGCGGTGGCATCATTCACATCAAGTGATTCATAAACACCATGCACAACAAAGGCATCAGGGACATTCAGTGATATTTCATTATCCTGTACCCTAGTTCCATATGGGAACGCACCATAAGTAAGACCATCATTCAGTGTGGTGCCAGCAACTCCAACAGCATCAGTTCCAGATGCTGGGTCAGTGGACTTATCAATAACAATCTTTGTGACAATATTTTTTCTCTTCTCTTTGGAGGTAAGTTGTGTTTGAACAATTGTACCAATGAGAACTGCTGAACCAGATCCAGCAAGACCCTTGATTGTTACAGTGGTTCTATCAGAGTTAAAGGTAAACTTGTCCCTTGTAAGGACTTCCGTACTACCATTACTGTCAACTGAGAGGGTATATCTTTCCTCATCAAACGCTGTCCAGGTTTGAGTGTTGATATTATCTACACTAACTGTGCCAGTCTCACCATTGGTGATTGTAACTTCCTTTCTAACCCTGAATGTAGCGTTGGAACCCTCAAGATTTACAGATTGAACATTAGCATTTGGAAGGACACTATAAAGTGAATTACCACCAGAAAGGTTTCCACTTTGGGATGATCCTCTTAATTTTGTTGTAACAAGTTTCAGATCATTAGCATCAAAGTTGGCAGTTGGAAGACCACCATCAACTACTCCAGTAACAGTTGTAACACCTGAGATCTCAAAACTAGTAGATCCAACAGAGACAACCCTTGCCATAGAAATATCCAGGAATCCTGGTCTTTCAAATGTTACAAGGTTACCTGTTGTTACAACTCCAATAAAAGATCCCCCATCAAGTGCTGGACTGGTTACAGTTGATACTCCAACCGCACCATCAGCAACGCCAAGGGTGATTTTTGCATTCTCAAAGGTAAGAATGTCGCTTTGAACAATATCAGCAGCAAATGTGTGAGATGTTCCAACTTGAGAATGAACAGATTTTGCATCAGATAGTGAGAACTGTCTTGATGATTTGAGGATCCTACTTACATCAGGATATCCATTAAAGAAAATCTGCTCACCTCTTAAAAATCTACCTGTAACACCAACAAGGATTGCGGATGTAGAGTTGGAAGTCGCTTCCTTAATAAAACCTGCTGCACCACTTTGAGCACCCTCAACACGGGTTGACTTAGCAAGGGTTGCCGCTAGATTTAAATTAATTTCAGTGTCAGTCTGAACATCAAAGAGGGATAGATCCCATACATTAAGGGCAGAGTTGGCAGCATCATATGAACCTGATTCTAAAGCAAAATCATAAATTCTTGCCTTACCAATCTCAGTGCCAACAGGATCTCCATTAGGTGTCTCATTAACCCTCTGATCCCTTAGGGATAAAGTGTTTGTGGTGATAAAACCAATAGGACCACTACCAAATACATTATTAACAGCGATCGTTGGAGCAAAATCAAAACTGATACCAGTGTTACCAACTGTTCTGGTGGTTCTGGGTTTTGGAACATCAATAAACTGTGGAGACTTGATTTCAGTCTCATAACCT
>CESQ01023664.1_pt1 | contig 13626 bp, 6 predicted proteins | sample 361401 | NCBI WGS metagenome assembly CESQ01 (sample SAMEA2622119, study PRJEB7988) | marine metagenome | isolation source: saline water (ENVO:00002010), including | reverse complement strand
ATACCAACCATCAGCACGTAATGCAAATGCAAGCATCCAAGGTATACCAATAAGATCTTTATCTTTGTATCCTACAAGTTTATTAGATCTACGTGGTGTAGTTTTAGGTAAGTCTTGTCTGTTTTGAGAGAATGTTTGTTTAGGTATACATCCATCCTTTCTGTAATTATAATATGAATCACCTATGTTTAACCATAGTGTACCATCATCAGTAAGACAATCTCTTACTAAACGAAAGACATTAACCATATTATCAATATACTCTTCAGGTGATTGTTCCTGACCTAACTGTTTCTCTTCATCACCATAGTTTCTCAAACCATAGTAAGGTGGAGATGTGACACACATACGTGCCTTCTGTTCTTCATTTGCAATTATCTTGAGTGAGTCAAGACAGTCACCAAATAATATGTAATCTTTCATTAATAGTGTTTCATCATTAAATTGAAGGCAACATCATAACTGCATGCCTTGAGTATTTCACCATTGTGTATGACCATGTACCTGTTATGCCTACCAGCACAAGGAACAGCAGCCCATTCACCATAAGGATCTTTAGTAACAAATCCTGGCATCATAAACTTATCGTCTAATAGATACGGATTGTCTAATTTCTCTAACTTGGGTTTACTGGTACGTTTTGCCATACTATATCACCGTATGTATCTAAGACATACGCATTTATGAAATGGTCTGAGTCAGGACAGTCTGCCTGTCTAGGGAACCAAGCACTAGCATTCAGTGTAGCAACCTCTTCTGATTCAAACCTGATAGTAGTATACACGCCCTGTTTGATTATGTCAAGTGCATACTCATCGATGAAATCCTGATACCATGTATTGACAGTTGCTTTCTTGCTTGCGTCAAGAGTATTATACTTGCTAAGATCCATGTACAATAGGTGACATTGATTCCTATTGGCATAATACTCCATCAAGTCAAATACAGATAATTCGTTGCCTTGTATAATCATTATTCTAACTCACCGAGAGAATCATTAGCTTGTTGGATTATTTTCTCTAAGATATCTTTGTTCTCATCAAGTGTCAACTCATTATGCACAGCCTGTGTCATATTAACCTTGAATGACTCATACTGAATCAGTAGGTCACTAAAATAAGTGGCATCTGTCTCTGTCTTGAGTGTCAAGAAATATGCTATCTTATCTCTAAACTTCTTAAGACGGTGTTGTCCCATCTTAATAAACTGTCCATCAGTCTGCAAGTATGCTTCAGTTGGAAAGTCTACCTTGTATATTTTATTATAAAATTCAGGAGCAATGGGAAACTTAGTTTCAACAGGTTCTGTACTAAACTCAGTAGACTCAGTTAGTTCTCTTAGTTTAGTTCTATACAATGTATACTGTGCTTTAAGATCAGCATCAATTGGTGCATCAGGTAACTGTGTCCAATCTGTTTCATCTAAAAGAAAATTTCTTGCTAGTCTTATACTCAATGGTGAGACTTCTTTCTGTTTAGAATACATTCTAGCGAGTTCATTACTGAACTCATCATTCTCAAGTGAATCAATTAAATAGAATCCATCAATTAATTTATCCTTAAGTGCAGTTGCTTCAGCAACACCAACTTGCTCCATCTCATAGTCAACCCATGAATATGTGTCAGTCTTAAAGTCTTTTACGTACTTCCTACGCTTTGCAATGTATGTGTCATTGGTATACCACTGGAATATGATAAGTTTATCCTTGTCACTATCCCATAAAGGATATAACAATGGAGTGAGCGTATCCTTCCAATATGATTCGGGAATAGTTTTTGGTGTACCTACATACTCAATCTCTTGATTGATTACATCTAACTGTACTTGCAGTACTGGTGCATCTGCCATTGTATTATTAGTATCTCCGTAGTATTTAGAAAGCTTTGATCAAGTACTTACATAATCTATATGTTGTGATCAATGGAACATCTATATCAGGATCAATAGTAGCCTGTGGTTCTATCTTAGTAGTTGATTTTAATGTCAACGTTGCTTCAGATGCTTGTAAACCAGAACTATATGTAATACCTGGACCTGTCTCACCTTGAACAGTATATGCTAGTTTATCAACAGCAGATTTACTGATCTTACCAGCAGTAGGAACAAATACAAGACCTGTTACCTTCTCATTCCAGTAAATGAATTCAGCAATACCATAATGGTCACTGTCTAAGTCATTATCATTAGAGGCACTAGGTGTTGCACGTGGTTGTTCAATCTTAATCTTAGTACCAACTCCTCTAGCATTTTGTGGTAATCCTACTGAATAAGTATACCATTGAGTAGCACCACTTGCACCATCCCATGCTTGACTAATAATAGGAACATTACCAATAATAGGATCAGTTCTAGGAGAGTTTGGTGTAATAATAGTATCAATCAATGTCCAATCAGTTGAATCAGCAGGTTGATAGTATACACGTAGCACTTCTTCTGCTACATCACCACCATTAACACCATTACCTCGACAAGCTTTGATCGAAAAATAATGTGTGTTGGTTGTATCAACTGGAACTAGTTCAATGAATCGTGTGCCAGTTGTACCACTGAGACCACCGAACTTGCAGTAGTTGGTAAATTGTGTTGAACTATTAGCAACTAATAGTAATTGATCAATATTTTCTGCTTGTACATCAATTGTTGAGTTAATCTTAGTGCCACCACCAGCACCATTCATAACATAAACATATGGTGTCTCAGTATATCCAGCACCAGCAGAATCTAAAGTGATTGCTGTTACTTTATTATTTGCTACAGTTACTGATGCTTGAGCAACAGTGGTAGCACCACCACCAACAATATAAACATCTGGTACTTGTGTGGTTGGTAGTTTAAAGTTACCAGCAGTACCAGTACCCTGACCATTACCAACAATATTTACATCCCATACTGTATTGTCTTGTGATCCAGCTGCAACAATATCACCTACTGATGTACCTGTTTGTCCACCACTGTATCCAACAATCTTACCTAATCCAATCTTGACGTATCCACCATCACCACTAGCGGTAGTACCAGTAGTTTGTCCACCTGGATTAATACCTGCACCACCAGATCCAACTGTTACTGATATAGATGCAGGATTATTTAATCCAGTCCAACCAATATCACCTGCCCAAATGCCACCAGCACCACCACCACCTCCTCCAGAGGTCCAGTAGTCATTATTATATACAACAGTTGCGGTTGCATAACCATTACCATTATTAACACCACCATAGTCATTTGAATGACTGAATGAGTTAAGAGTAAACCAGTCAGAACGATAGGAACTAACTCCTGATTGTCCTGAACCACCACCTTGGTGTCCTCCGTCTCCACCAGGAGCACCTCCAGGACCACCTGATGCACCACCGTTTCCTATACCACCAAATGTAATACCGTTTCTAGCGACTCCTGAGCCACCGCCACCGCCTCCACCACCGATACATCCGTAGTGGCCACCTGTACCACCGCCACCTGTACCTAATGCCTGTGTTGTAGCGTCTGGAGATGAATACCCTGATGGTGGTCCTGAACCATTAACTCCAGCACCTCCGTCGTACCCAGATGCACCAGCACCACCGCCTCCTCCAGCACCAACCAATGTTTGTGTTCCTCTCTTTATTATGGAACATGCTCCACCACCGCCACCATCTGCTTCTTGGTGTCCTTCACCACCATATCCACCATTACCACCATGATCACCACTACCATTCATTCTACCACCAGCAGCAGTACCACGTACAAATGACCATGAACCTTGATTAAATTCATCTAACTCAGCTGCAACTAAATCAACAGATACAACAGCACCATTATATCCTGTGTATCCACCACGACCAGCAGTTCCACCCTTACCTCCAGCAACAACGAAATTTACTGATGATGGATTTGTGATTATACCACCACTAGCATTAACAAAGTTAAAGTTACCAGTTATATCAGTAAGTGTTTCAGTAAATGTACCACTCTGTCCACCTACCAATAAGTTTATACCATTAGTACCCTTACCATAATTACCACCAGTACCACCTTGACCACCACCCATAGGATCATTTGGATAATCTGCTAATGGCCATCCAAGTGATGTTTGTCCAGTTGCTCCATTTGCACCATCAAATCCATTAAGGGATCCACCAGCACTTACACTACCACTCTGGGTTGCTTGACCACCTGCACCACCTGTTCCACCTTGCATCCCTGACGACGCTCCACCTTTCGTTCCACCTTCAGCAGTTAGTGTCAACTCACTACCAACAACTATACTACTGTCACCACCATCATTACCTTGAGAAGTACCAGCAGCACCTGATGCTCCACCACCAATAACTTGATAGATTAATCTGTCTGGTGTACCTGATACATTTCCTAAGTTTATACTATATGATCCTGGTGATGTAAATTCCCATTCATCTGAAAAATCATAAACAGCAGTACCACCACTATTAACTGTTCTACCACCTATATTAGATGATCCAGTAAATTTTTTCATTACTGGCTCTGGTATATAAGTTTGAAATTCCCATGTACCAGCGTCAGAAGCACCTGATGCCATATAAAACTTATCAGTTGCTGATGGATCTTTAATTGATCCACAACCACCAGCACCACCAACTGCATCAAATACATCATAAGTAGCAACAGTATTATCTGTAATGGGACTTCTTAGTAATCCATGTTTGTGTGTGAATACAATACCACCAGTAGGATACCATCTACTAAGTCTACCTTTACCTTCACGATAGTCTTGAAGATATCTATCACCAGATGCTTCTGCTTGAAAACTATTAAATCCTGGTTCTGAATGATATACTGTATGATTATGTTGAGGAGCACCAGAGAGTTTAGATTCTCTCATTGTGATCTCAATTTGTTGTTGACCAATAATACTACATTCAGCTGACTCAACAACTTGATCATAACCACTAGTAACTATTCTACCAAGTGAGAAGTATTCATCTTGTTGTTCTTTGGCAAGATACCATGCTCCACCTGTTGTACCAACACCAAGTTGTGAATTACCTACGTTAGGTGAGTTCTGACCAAATACAGGTCCATTACCTACAACCTTTTTAGTTTTTAAATCAGGTACACAGAATGTTCCTAAGTATGGGTCACCCCACCACTCCAATACATTATTAGTATTAATGCCTTGAACTTCACCATCACTACCTAATCTTACTTCAAATGATGCACCACCAGCACCCACAGAAGTAACTTCAATAGATCCTCTTTCACCATCACCAGTAACACTCAGTACTTTTATGACTAGATCATCACCACCACCAATAGAAGAACTAGGAATAGTTATAGTCTCATTCTGTACATATTTCCATCCTCTATTACCATCAGGTCCAGGAATATAATCTGATCCCCAATCAAGAGTAGCAGAACCATCAGCAGCAACAACAACATTAAATTCTCCAGCCTCACCATCAGCTGATGTCCATGAATTTAAAACTTCTATAGCATATGTTCCTGCGGTTCTATTTGCATTAGCACCTTGACCACTCACATAAGTGGAAGACATTATTGCACCTGGATACTTATGATTTATTTTAAGTTTATCACCTACAACATATCCAGTTCCTCCACTAGCAATAGCAATTGTACCAATACCACCAGCCTGATACGTACCAATTGTAAGTATATTGACAGTTGCACCAGATCCAAGTCCAGATCCAGAGTAAGGAGTAGTTGTGTAATTATTACCAACAGTATAGAAAATACCACCTATGTAAGCTAAAACATTAGTATAACCTTGAATACTACTACCTGTACCGTTTCCTGTAAAACCTCCAGTTAATGTTAGTGAAGGTGGTTCTGTGTATCCCTTACCAGCAAGAAGAAGATTGATATGTTTTATTTTACCTGAATCAACAACAGCTTCACATGTTGCTGTTATTCCACCAGTAGGAGGAGCAGAAATTGTTATTGAAGGAGCAGATGTATAACCTTCTCCACCAGTGATTACATCAATACCACTACTAGATCTACCACCATACTTATTGCCAATTATTTGATATAAACTTGGAAAATCACCTATATTATACTCATCACCATTACAATAAAGATAACCATCATGTGTATATGCAGGGTCATCACCTAATAGATATGCATTACCAGCAGACTCAGTTAATACTGGAAATGCTGTAGCACCATACTTAACAAAATTATGGTCAAATGAATTTGTGCCAGTCTTTAAATTGGGTACAATAGCACCCACTGGTGTAGTATCTACAGTAAGATCTGTATAGAAACCTTGTCTAGGATTTCTGTATGATTGAGTTGATGTCATATCTTGATTAGAAATTCCATAATGATAAAGGGTTGACATGCAGAATCAATTGATACTGATGAATCTTCCCCTATTGTCATAGTAGTTGATAAATTATCTGGTGGTATAGCAATAGCAGCAGTCTTAACTTGATAGTTATGATCACCTTTGTCTATATCTATTCGATGATTATGTATTGTTGGATCACTCTCTCTAGTAAATTCTTCTGTTTCTGTTGTAACTTGATCAATGTCTGGTATAGCACGATTCTCATTAATAGAATCTTCTGATTGTAATGGGAGTACATCATATAAACTATTACCAGCAAAATCATTTGGTACACCAGGTGCTCCTTGAAAATAGGTTTTGTTAGTATTAATATAGTTAGGTGATTGGATAACTGATCCAGATCCTGGTGAAAAACATCCAATACCAAACAACTGATAACTATTCCTAAACTTTGCTAAATTAGAGTTATCAGCAGAACCTCCTACATTTTGTCTGTTCAACTTCTCACCATTAGGTCCAGATGTGGCATCATTCCAATCAACATTCATTATACAATAAAAATCTGAGATATTTGTTACAAGACAACCACCATAGTATACAGTCTCGTTAAGTCCAAGTTGGTTAGTTGCTCCAAGACCACTTCTCCACTGAGATTTACCAAGACAAGGCATCTGGCCAGATCCTGGTATATTAGTTGAGTTTGTAGTAGCATCTAACCAATCTTGGATAGGTATAGTACTAGCATTTCTCCTACCTGTCTGACCCATTACAGCTGGAGCTTGACTACTAGTTTCACTAGTGGTCATGTTTCTTGCTCTTACAGCAGAATGGAAATGTGTATGTGGATGAATAGTATTTTCCTCTACACCTTCAGCATCTGTACGATGTGTTGCACCAGCATATGACCAAGAAGGTTTACCTCTAACATCAATCTCTTGACTTGGTACTGAAATAGTTCCACTATAATCTATTCTAACATTAGTACCAATAGCAGACACTGCATCAATACCTATACCAGAACGACTTACCTCATTATTTAAAGCATTATCTAATCTTATATTATTATATACTCCTGCGTTAGCACCCGAAGTTGGTTCTGGATACTTTGAACCAAGATCAGGAACCATAAATTGATTATCTTGTAATGTATCAAATGGTGTACCATCAATATTTCTTCTAATAAATTTACATCCATTACCTACTCCACAAATAGCAGCAAGTTGTGGATATTCATCTGCATAGTATTTTGTGCCATCACATTTTAAATAACCAGCAGGTAAATTTCTTTTGTTGAGAATAGCATCAGGATCTCCATTATATTCTATTGGCCACATAATTACCTGACCTGTCAAATTACCATATTTTGCTCTCTCTTTAGAGTAGAATGTTGTCATTAGTATGCCTTTATGATAAATGTCATAGTTAATGAAGGTTGTGTAGTATCACAAGAAATATTTAGAGCATTTTCTAAACTGTCTGCTTGTAATGCAGAACCATCTGCATTGGCAGCAGTATGTGATGGAGGACCAGCCATTGATCCTATACCCTGAGCAATTTCAAAACTACCATGATTATGTGCTCTGAAAGAAGTTTCAAGAGGATTTTTATTCGCAGCACCTTGATTCAATGAAGATCCCCATGCACCATGCCTGAACTTAAGATCAAATGTACCAGTTACTAGTGTACTTACATTAAGAGTAACTTCCCACTGTGGTGTAGCATTAGTACCAAGATCAGCAGCAGGTTCCATTGTTTGAACAAATGTACCTTCTCTTAATACATCATACTTATCATCAACACTAACTGGTGTAACATACATTAAAGGAACTATTTTATCCCATTGTTGCCATGTATCTGGTGAAGTACCATAAGTTCTCCTAAGATCAGTACCAGCAGGTAATATAATTTTACTAGTACCATCTAATATACAACCAGTAACACTAAACACTGGTGCAGTCTCAGGATCGTCTACCAAACCATCAGATCTTACTGGTGATCCTGTTTCATACCCATAGAAGTTTGGTCTAGATCTATATTCCATTGGTCTAGGATAATATCCAGTATGACATGGAGTTTTATGTGTATCTACTGGTGTAATAGCACTTAACGCATCAGTAAATCCTCTACTGAAAATATTTTGTGTGTATGTTGTACTAGCATGTCCAGATCCTCTATCACTAGCATTTGTACGCCAGCTATTAGCACCAGCAGGTACAAAACCCCAGTAGTCTTTATTAGAACTGTCCTGTATAAACTCTTGAAACCCATCACAACGTGGTAGAGTATGTTCATGAGTTGCATCACCATAGAATGTTAGACTTGTAGCACCTTCTTGCCATGTTGTTGGATTATCATCTATCATTACACATTCTTTTGGTCCCTCATTCATACAAGTAGTCTGTGTAGAACCAACCATCTCAACACCTGAATCTGTTCTGAATACAAACACACCTGTAGGGTTTGCGTTAACAGAAGTGATTCTATCAGAATGACTATGTGCAGGAGTATGATTAATACCCAACTTACGATTTAATGTGTATATTGTCTCAACAAAATCAGGAGAAAATAAAGTTATATCAGTGAACTTAAAGTATAAGTTACCAGCTATATTAAGTGTGAAATCAATATCAGCAGTTGCTTCATAAGTTGAACTAATTGGTGTTGTCTCACCATAATCAGAAACTAAAGAACCTACTACAGATTGAGCATCATTCTGATTCATTTGATACTTTGTTTGATTAAGATCACCGTTCTCCAAATCAACTAAAGCAGTACTAGAAAGTTGAGGTAATCTAAACGTAGCATTATCATAACCATAATAAGGAAATGGATAATCATCTCCTTGAGCATCAGTCATACTACCACCATAGGTGTCACCTAAATTTGATGCTAACAATGGATATTCAGAAGCTTTTATTGTTTGTCCTGAACAAACTATCCACCCTTTAGGTATATTAGAAGCAAGGAAACCATTTCCTCCATCACCACCCCAAGGTAGGATAGTTCCTACCTTTGCAGTTCTCATACTTTTGATAGAATCGTAGAGTGCAGTCATGTCTTTATAGTTCTATTAACCACCATCCTCTTAGTGCTGGAGGAATGGTCTGTGCAGATGCAGAACCCTCAACGTCAACAGTACCAGCGTAAACTAGACCGAACGATGCGTTGCGTGTCTGTATAATTAATTCACCTGAATCCCATGCTGTTGATAATGTTTGTCCAGAACCAGAAGCAATCCTCGAACCAGTTGTGTCACCTTGAATCGCTACCGATACATTATTTGCTTTCTTGGCTCGTAATATCAAACTTGTATTATATGTTAGGTTACCACTAAGTTCAATGAATCTAATCATATCACCTGTCTGTGCATTATCTGGTAGGTATAGAACCATGTTAGCACCAGAAGCTGCATTAATCATATAGTTTTGGTTAACCTGAAGTGCATTGTCTTGCTGTTGACCAATACCAGTTCCAGGATCAAAGGCAACATAAGTGTGTCTTCTACCACCACCAGCAGTCCAGTATTTCTCAATACCGAATGAATCAATAGCATTGTTCTGATAGATCTTAAAGTCTTTTGGACCTTCAGTTCCACCAGCACCAGCAGCACCTAAGTTATCTATATGGAATATAGGATCAATTGCTGATTCAACAGATAATACTTTACCAGCCTGATAGAAGGTTTCACCCATCAAGACGTTACCTTCTCTGTTGGTAACTCTGAATGAAGTCTCAGTTGAACAGACTCCATGCATCTGACAGTTATCATAGTAAATCTTAAGATCACCGTAGAATGCAGCAGCACCCTTAAGTGTAAGACCAGCAGTATCTGTCTTAGGATCTTCTAGTGATCCATCACCTGAGTGACCATCATCGTTAGCGATGGACATGACCAGAGTCTTACCATCAGAACCATACATTCTAACAGCACCACTGATAACCTCAAGATCTTGATTGATCGTTGTGGATCCACCACCAAATAGTTTGACTGGTGTAGTACCAATAACGTTAGGTTCTCTGATCTGCTTAGGCATCTTGATTGCATAGAATGCATCAAGTGTTCCATCAACAGAATCAGGTAAGAAGAATTCAGATCCTATTCTTACAAGAGTTACATAATCAAGTTTAGGAGCAATTAAATCAGCATCAGCAAGTGAGATTTCAAGTCTAATATCACTCGTGTTAGGGTCTCTAGCCTTGAGTGCTGTCGCTCTATCAGCCTGCAATGCAGGAACATCATGTAAGAGTGTGGTAGTCCTATCATACTTGTCTAACTTAACAAGGTTAGTACCAATAGAGAATGCTTGAGCACTAGTGCCTTCCATTCCTCTACCACCGTTACTATATTCAGCATTAGATGCCGTTGGTAGAATTAACTCACCACCTGTACCTGTGTAAGGATCATCAGTAATTTGAATGATTTCAATAGATGCTGCGGTATAAAGTGCAACCAGATCACCCTTAGTGAATGATGTTAGGTTACCTTGAATTTCAATGTTAGATGTTGCAGTAACAACAGCAGCAGCAAGTGTTGATAGAGGACCACCAGAGATTTCAGACATTGGATTATGTCTGTAAACGTGTACTTCATCAACACCCTTAGTGTATGCAGCAGGTGATGTACCATACTGTTCAGCAAGCATGAAGACTGTACCATGATGGTTACCAATTGTTGTGTCACCTGTACAAGTGTCAACCTCGAAGGTCTTAATGGCAGAACCATTTGTTATACTTAACTTCTTATTGGTAGTTGAGTTAGTATATGGTGTTGAACAACTACCTTGAAGGTTAAATGTACCCTTGATTATAGTAGTACCACCTGAACCAGCAACTATGTCACCAGTTGTTGAATCAACTTCAAAGACTGTTTCTTCTTGTGCTGTATCACAACCATTCTTAATGGATAGTTTCTTAGCAACCTGAGATAGGAGAGTCTTGACCTTAAACACCTCACCTTGATCAAAGATGCCATTAGCAGGGTTAGTTGTATCTTTACGATCAATGATTATATAATCACCAAGTTCAATATTACCACCGAACTGTGCTAGGTATACATTGTCCTCAGTACCTGCATCATCTATAGTTGTAGTAGTCCAAGTAGCATTATACTGTACTGTACACTTGTAGATAGCAGTAGTATCTGAATGATCAGATCTAGTAGCAGTGAATGTACCAAATGGTAGTCTTTCAACTACGATCCAGTAAGGTGCAACGTTAATTCTTGGAAGAGAAATAACTTTAACAAATTCTGGATGCTTAGTACCACCTGAATCATCAGTATCAATGAGTAATATATCTTGCTCACTAATATACTGAACACCATTAGAATCGTATGGACGATTCTTAAGTGGTAAGTAATATTGATCACCACTTAAACCTGTTAGAGTTAGAGGTTCAACAGTTCCAGCAATCTGTGTAATTGGATTCTGGAATACAGATCCACCCCAATCACCAGTACCAGCTGTATCAATTGCGTTGTAGTTCTCATCAGTATTAACGAGTCTCTTAACTTCAATCAAATCAACATTACTGTTGAAGATATTGTTACCTAGATCTCCACTAGCATGAGCGAATGCAGTAGATCCTTGCTGTGCTCTGTATGCTGTGAATGAGTAAGATGCAAATCCACCACAAAGTGTGATGTCAGAGTTAAATCTAGCAGTAGAATCAACTACTAGGTTGTTTCTAACTGTAGTCTTACCACCTTTACCAGCGATTGTGATATCAGAAGCATTGGTAGCAAAGTCAAGTTTAGATGTAGCAGAGTTACCAGCAAAGAACTCAACAGTTCCAGCAGTAGATGTCAACTTAACAGTGTCAAGTAGTCCTCTAACTGTACCTAACTGGAAGTCTCCCTTAGTCTTGAATGACTTAGTACCTATAAGTGTATATGATAATGATTCGTTATTCTCATAAGCACCACCTATCTGCACCTTAGAGATATTAGTAGACATTGTAGGTGTAAACCCAATGTCAATATTACTATGGAATGAGAAGTTACCTATCTTGATAAACTGATCAGATGGAGTTGCATCTGCAATCTTAATAGTAGTACCAAGTGGTGCAATCTCTACTTCACCAGTGAACGGAGTTCCACCAGCATTAGGGAAGAATTGTACCTTACCTGTAGTAATAGATGTTCTAATCTGTGCAGTATTAGCTCCACCACCACCATTAATTTCGATATCTTCTTCGAACCTAGCATCACCAGTGAACCTAGATTCACCATCAACAACTAATGCTCTATCTAATTCAGCATCAGTTACATTAACACCAACACGTCCACCGTTAGCGGTAGAAACTCTGAAGGTTGACTCATCTGTTGGTGAGGAAGAATCTCCACCAACCATGAATGCATCAGTACGATCTTGATATGTTCTAGTAGCATCAGTTGCATGTGATGCATAATCAGTGATCTTCTTACCACTAATGAATGCAGTACCAACAACATCAAGGTTTGCACGTGGGTTTGTCTTAGCATCAACAAAGTTTTCACTGTAAGATGCTTTATCTGATCTACCAACTGTGTTAATACCAAGTTTGTAATCACCAATAGCATCAGTCTCTGTTCTAATTGCTTCAGCACCAATAACACCCCACTCTTTCCAGTTGGAATTAGAGTATTCAATTGTGATATTAGCATTAGCTACAACTTCATCAGACCACATTCTTGGGTTCTGATTGTTAACAGTGTTTTTAGTTGCACCGATAGCAAACTGTAATGTATTAGCAGCAGGATTAAATCCATTGGATATAACTTGCCATGTACCATTAAAGTCAGGATCGGAGAATCCACTGAATCTAAGTTCAGAAGCTGATGTAATACCAAGTTGCTGGTTTGTTAATGTAGCCCATGTAAGTGTAATAACGTTAGTGTTATTAAATGCAAGGGATTCAGGAACAGCATTACCAATTGTAGTGTAGTAGTTTGAATAGATCCAACCAAGTGATCCAGACTTACCAATACTTCCACCCTTAAGGAGCATGTCACCAGAATCAGGAGCACCTGCATTACCATAAGAAACAATCTGACTTACATTAAATGCACCAGTTTGATCAGGAGTAATGTTAGAAGGTGTAGCACCTGTAATATGTGTCAGAATCTTGTATCCCTGACCATCTCTGCGACTATTGAACTGGAAAATTGCTGCGGAAATTTTATTCCTAGCAATGACAACATCACCACCAGTTTCGACATTTCTGACGAATGCTGATCTATCAAGAGAACCATCATCAATAGCAGGATCAACGAAGGAAGAAATTACCAACGCAGGGTTGTTTCTAACAGTTCCAAGAACATTAATCAGAACTGGTGAGTTAAATGTACTTCTCTTATCCTGAGCCTCACCACCATTAAC
>CESQ01432482.1_pt1 | contig 13637 bp, 10 predicted proteins | sample 361401 | NCBI WGS metagenome assembly CESQ01 (sample SAMEA2622119, study PRJEB7988) | marine metagenome | isolation source: saline water (ENVO:00002010), including | reverse complement strand
TCAGGAAGGCCATGTCCATGGGGGACGGGGGGTTCCATCACATCCGACTGCCGGGGTGGAAGCCACCTCGAAAGTACGACTTGGTACACTCGATGGAGTTCCTTTACTACCTACATGACCCTCTCTCCATGCTCTCTGAGGTCCATGACCACTGGGTAGCCCCCGGCGGCACCCTGGTAGCAGGGGTCGACCACTACCTGGAGAACGAGGATAGCCTAGACTGGCCCATGGGGCTCAACGTCCACATGACGACCTTGAGCGAGGCTCAGTGGAAGCAGGGGATGATGGATGCCGGCTTCGAGAACGTCGAGACGCACAGAGTGGGCCTGAAGGATGGCTTCGTTGGGACCCTGGCCATGATAGGCACGAAGCCACAGCTCTGATCATTCCCCGTTCGAGAACGCGATCATGCGATCTATGGGCATGTGGTCCACGGTGTCCTTGCAGTAGTGCGCCTCCACCACCTTGCCGTCCTCGTCTATCAGGATATCCACCGGGAGGGTCGACATCTTCGACATCGAGAGCGTCATTGGCACGTACCCCCTCAGCGTGGCCCTGATCATGGTGAGCGGTGAGCGCATGGCCCCCCACATGAAACGTCCGAGAGACTTCTCCACTCCGTTGTCCAAGTAGGACTCATATGTCTCGTCTGCCACGATGGTGAAAGGAATTTCACGACCTCCCATCCTCTTGGTCAGCTCACCGATTTCTGCGTCGAAGACTCCGACCATCACAGAGTCGTCAGAGAACTCCTCCCATCTCTTGACTATGCTGTCTATCCTCATGTTGCAGAAGGGGCAGGTAGAGAACCTGAAGAAGGTGAATATCACCCTCTTCCCCTTCATCGCGGACATCTCGAAGGTCGTCCCGTCAATCGATGGCAGTACTAGATGTGGGGCTTGGTCCCCGGCCTTGATTCGCATGACTGCGCCCTGTTGACTAGGTGTATAGACATTTCAGGACGCCATGCCGACATCGCTCCTCCATCTCAGGAACGCGTAGGAGGGAAGCGACCACCCAGCCACGGCGACTGTCCATGCAATTGCCGAACCAACTACCATTCCGTGGGAGTCCAGTGAGTACATTGCAACTAGGGCATAGACACCTACCGATCCACCGCCAAGAAGCATAGGCGCGGCCGCGCCTCTCGGGACTGACGGGCCCTGTGATATCCAGAGTGCTACCATTGATGTCAGAAATATCGCTGGGAAGACTGATGCGAGCCCCGCAATCAGGGGGTAGCCCAATCCCGCGACCCAAACTGACGCTCCTATCGCCGTCGCTGCCATTCCCCCCCTGGCCAGCAACACAGACTTGCTGACCTCTCGGCTTCCCTTCGGGGAATCCCCAGGGCTCCATCCCAGGTAGATCCCGAAGGCCGCGGTCAGGATCACCCCGATTACCGCAATACCACGAGCCCCCAACCCCGAATCCGAGGCGGAGCCGATACAGAATATTGCAATCATTCCGAATATGGCCCATGCAACCAGTGCAGTGGCGGTAGTCACTGCCAAGGACCTCTGGGTCGACATGTCCTGAATCCTTGGGGGGAGGTATATCCATACTGACAGGAAGATGGCATTGATCAGCATTCCAGCCGGAACGACAGACAGGCTGTCGAGCAGCTCCGCCTCCCCCTGCGCAGAGGCCATCCCCGCAACGGCTGGCACTATAGTCGTGGGGATGGTGCCCAGAGCCCCTCCTACAACGCCCCCGTATCTCTCTATCAGCACGGTGACCAGTATGGCAACCAATCCAGCGGCAACCGCGGCAGGCAGTATTTCACTGAGCACGGATTACGGGACTGTTGGAGGCACATGATAGTGACGACGGGCTATATGTCGTGACCCACATGTCCAGAGGTATCGTCCCAGCACTCGTGCTCATCGTCGTAGATGGCTCCCTCGTCAGGCAGACAAGGGTGGTGGTTGGTGAACACGTCCCCATTGGTCAGCCAGGGCCTGACTATCCAAGCATGAGCCATCCAATACTCCCCCAGCATGACGTTCTCCCCGTCATTTCCCTCGCACTGCTCTTCGCTCAGGTCTTCGCCCCTGACTAGCATCAGCTCCATCTGGAAGCAGAGGGACTCATGCCTGTGCCACCAGTCGTTATCCCCCGTGAATCCCTCAGGTGGGATGTCCGAAGGGGATCTTACGAACCAAGCGAAACCGACAAGCTCGGAATCGGACTCCTCGCCAGCGAACATCAGGAACTCGGGCTGCGAGTAGTCGAATGCCTCATCCAGAGAGGTCCCGGTGAACTCAGGGGAGCTAGCATCGAAGTCCTCGCTGTCCATCCTGAAGTCCCCTAGTCTGGCGTGATGGGTGCCCATCCCCTCGGTATACCCAACGAGCATATGGAAGCCAGCCGCTTCGGCCTCTCCCAAGGTGGCCCACTGGGACGACCATTCCAAGGCGGCCTGGAACTCGGCAGTGAGCGCCTCGCACTCCTCTCCAGAAAGCTCACCCTTCTCCATTCCCTCATAGGCGGGGTCGACATGGTGCCCTCCTATGCCTGTCGAATTGCACCACCATGGCATAGTGTCGGGGATGTATCCGCTAAGGGGGCAGTCCATCTCCCCGTCTCCATCCAGATCCCCGCAAACCCCCGCGTCTTCAGCATCCAGAAGCTCAGAGTCGTCATCTATGAAGCGCCTCTCCGTCTCTTCCTCGGATATGCAACCGCTCAATGTGCCTGAAACGAAAAGCAGAACGAGGGTAATGGAGAGTAATCTCATGAACCCCACTGATAGTAATGCCCAATAAATCAACCCGTTTGATGCTCGTTAGGAGCGAGCCATTGATGGGCCTCTTCCGCCCGCTTAGCGTCATGGAGGACTGGCCGGACCCCGGTACGCCCATCAGACTGGTCGTGAAGACATGGGCCGGTCTCGACGAGCACGTGGGAGTAGCTCTGCCCTCCGCAGGACCGGGTTTGGTCACGATCAAGCTTGTGAATGGATACAATCTTTCCTTCCCCAGCTCGTACGTGGAAGAGTTCGAGGTCATGGGTGAGATGCCCGAGCCTCAGGAGGTCTCTCCAGAGCCGATCAAGCAGGACGAGTCCCTCCCCCTGGTTCACCTGATACATACAGGAGGGACCATAGCAAGCAAGGTCGACTACTCCACGGGAGCAGTGACTGCCAGGTTCGAGCCTAGCGAGCTACTGCAGGCAGTGCCTGAGCTGAGGTCCATAGCCAGGATAAGGGCCGTCAAGCTCGGAAACATGTGGTCAGACGACATAAGGCCCAGACATTGGAACAGGATGCTCAAAGCCACTGAGGAGGCCTTCGCCGAGGGAGCGGTAGGGGTTGTGATTACCCATGGCACTGACACACTGCACCTATCGGCGGCCGCGATGTCCTACGGATGGTCGGGTTCGGGTGGCAGGCCACCAGGCCGAATAGTCCTGACAGGTTCTCAGAGGTCTCCCGATAGGGGGTCCTCAGACGCTCCTGAGAATCTCATCTCAGCGGTATACTGGGCCGCCAACGGTCCCGAACCGACAGGATACAGGGACTCGTCCGTCGTAGTCACGCATGCTACATCGTCCGACGGAAGCTGTACTGTTTTGCCAGGATGCGCATGTAGGAAATACCACTCTTCCAGGAGGGACGCGTTCAAGTCCATCAACCAAGATCCAATAGCCCACGTGGAGCTCGGCACGGAAGGGCCCCGGATAGTGATGGAGGAGCTGGATCCACAGGACGCCCGACCGGAGGCCATTTCCCCCGCAATGTTCGATGACTCGGTCAGAATCGCGCAGTTCGTTTCAGACGGCCATCTTCATTCAGACATCGTCAACTCTGCCATAGAGCTGGGGTATGATGCCCTTCTCTTCCATGGAACCGGACTGGGCCACCTTCCCATATCGGACCCCCAAGAGGACTCCCCTGAGAATACCAAGCTCAGGCTACTCCTGGAGGACTACTGCGAGGACGGGGGAATAGCGGTCGTAGTAGCGCAGACCGTGCATGGTCCAGTTCATCTCGATGTCTACAGCAAGGGGAGGGTTCAGCAGTCGATAGGGATGATTGGCAATGGGTCTCTTTGCCCCCCTGGCTCTGCTCTAGTGAAGTTGCATTTCCTGCTCTCTTCCGACAGATCCCCAGAATCCGTGTCCGATGGATGGGACAAGGACCTCTTAGGGGAGAATCCGCCAATCGTCCGTAACTGAGATTCAAAGGCCCCCTAGCATTCGGGAGGGCATGACGGCCCCTGATGTGCCATTCCAATTCCGAAGAACAGGGCACGTTTCCCGAAATAGGGCAGTACTCGCGGCAATGACGAACAAGCAGAGCTCTGAAGACGGTACACTGTCAGATGATGAGATCAACTGGCTTCTGATGAGGGCTGAGGGGGGATTCGGAATTATCACCACCGCGGCCACTCACGTCGTCCCGGACGGCCAAGGATGGAAGGGAGAAATGGGGGTTTGGGGAGATCACCATGTCCCGGGACTCACAAGACTCGCCACTGGAATCAGGGAAAGAGGTGCCATTAGCCTGGCACAGATATTCCATGGGGGAATGTTCGCTCCTGAGGCGATCACAGGGGTCCGCCCGGTATCTGCAAGCGAGAATCCCCTGTCAAAGGACTCAGATGAGACCTCAAGAGAGCTATCGTACGACGAGATCGAGTCAATCATTTCGTCATTCGGGGACGCGGCCTCAAGATGTGCCAAAGCAGGATTCGATGGGGTCGAGCTACACGGGGCCCATGGGTATCTGATATGCCAGTTTCTCGGAGAGAAAACGAACAGGAGGGAAGATGTATGGGGGGGTGAAATCTTCGATAGAGCGAGGTTTCTCATGAGGATCATACAGGATGTCAGGAACAAGGTTCCCGATGACTTCATTCTGGGCGTGAGAATTTCTCCTGAGCACAGGAAGGTGGGCGTCAGGCTTGAGGATAGTCTGGAGCTAGCAGAAATGCTCTCCGAGGCTGGAATCGATTTCCTGCATATCTCCTGCTGGGACTGTTCCTGGGGCTCCTCGGAGTTCCCTGAAGACGAGAGGACATTGACGCAGTGGTTTTCCGACAGGCTAGGAAAGAGCGTCCCAATAATATCGGCAGGGGGAATCTGGTCTACTTCGGATGCTAAGGCAGTAATGGCGAATGGTGCGGACATGGTCGCCGTAGCTAGAGCGGCAATAGGCCATGCCGACTGGGCTTCTCACATTTCAGAAGAGAACTACTCTCCGATGAAACCCCCATTTTCCAATCAGCACCTACTGGAACAGGGCCTCAGTGAAACGTTTGTCGACTACATGAGAGGATGGGATGGATTCGTCGCTTAGGCATACTTACTGATGTACCGACTACCACATGGGTGACTCATGCCGGAGGCATCGCGAAGCGACGAGCTCGATGCGATGAGGCAGTCGGCGTATTCTCCCGGTGACTCGTCAAGCCTCAGAGAGCTAAGGGCAGAGGGAAGGAAGACTGCGAGAGAGAGGATATCGGAGCTCCTCGACCCCAACTCGTTCGTTGAGGTGGATGCCTTCGTACAGCACAGAGCAGGAGATCACAACATGCATCTCCACAGGCCACTGGGCGATGGAGTGGTTGCCGGGCATGGGATGATAGATGGCAGGAGGGTCGTTTGCTTCGCCCAAGACTACTCCGTTTTCTCCGGATCCATGGGGGAGATGCACGCCAAAAAAGTCGCAAAGATTGCCGAGTTCGCCGAGAAGTCACAACTGCCGCTCATAGGAATCTGGGATGGAGACGGCCAGAGGGTCGAGGAGGGGGTGACTTCACTGGGGGCCACGGGAGAGCTGTTGGATATCTTGGTAGCCTGCTCGGGCAGGATACCGCTGTTCTCACTCGTACTCGGAACCGTATCGGGAGTCAGTGCCCTAGCCGCGGGGCTCTCCGACTTCGTCATCCTAGGCTCTGAGCATGGGAAGATGTTCATGAGGAGCCCGTATATGATTCCAGAGATAATCGAGGGAGTAGTGGATGAGGACTCCCTAGGGGGCGCGGAGCAACATGCTAGCAGGAGCGGTGTTGCTTGCATGGTTGCCGATGACGAGCAAGACGCATTTGACATCGTAGCAGAGATACTGTCATTCCTCCCGGACCATACTCTAGCGGAACCCCTTGTACTCAGGGGTTCGGACGCATGGGACAGGAAGTGCGAGGGGCTCGAGGAGCTGGTGCCTTCAGATCCAAACCGGCCGTATGACATGAGGAAGGTGATTAAGGAAATCGTAGACGAAGGCAGGTTCCTAGAGCTCTCAGAGTACTATGCAGAGAACGTGGTCATAGGATTCGCAAGACTGGACGGGCATTCCGTGGGAATCGTAGGGAACCAACCCAGTGTATTAGCAGGATGTCTGGATATCGATGCATCCGTCAAGGCCGCGCGATTCATCAGAACGTGTGACTGCTACAACATACCAATCGTGACTTTCGTGGATGTCCCAGGCTTCCTCCCCGGCACTGTGCAAGAGTGGGGGGGGATAATCAGGCACGGAGCAAAGCTCCTCTACTCGTACGCCGAGGCAACGGTTCCCAAGATGGCCGTAGTTACTAGGAAGGCCTACGGAGGGGCTTATCTGGCGATGAGTTGCAAGCATCTCGGCTCAGACTACAACGTCTCATGGCCCGGCGGGGAGCTTGCTGTCATGGGCGCCGAGGGAGCCGTGAATATCATCCACAGGAAGGAACTCTCCGAAGCGAGTGACGTAGATGGGGTCAGGAACGAGCTAATCAGCGAGTACAAGACCAAATTTGGCGACCCTTACGTGGCAGCTAAGCACGGATGGCTAGACGATGTTGTCGAGCCTTCAGAAACCAGGAAACTATTGGTGAGGGCACTCAAGCCCCTATTGAATAAGAGGGAATGGGTACCTCCGAAGAAGCATGGAAACATCCCCCTATGATGTTATTCGGGGTAATGCTCAAGCCACATGCCTCCCTGTGTCGGCCATGACAAAGAAGACTCTCACAGCCATCATCTGCCTATTTTTGCTATCAGCAATGGCTCCATCTGCCGCCGCAGTAGGGCCGAGCGACTCTACCATCTGGGGGCTTTCTTACGACTGGGGGCATTTCGAAGGAGATGTCCAGAACATGACAGGCGTCGACACGGAAGCAACCAATGAGGATCTCGAAGAAGCCGCCGATTATGCTGGTTTTATCTTGGAGTCAGATCAGGTCCTGAGTGGAGCTAGCCACTTCTACATCGAATCATGGGATGACACCGAGATCATCGAGATACAGGACATACACGGAAATACGCACCAGGTGACCAAGAGAATGACAGAGCTCACACTGAGGCACGGTCTTCTCGCAAATGCCGGGTTTACCATGGCCTGGAATGATGATTCCGAAAGCATAGACATCTGGTATAGCGCATCCCAAGAAATCACTCTGGTTGTCGATGCTAGTTATACCGAGTACGTCGACTCGGAAATGATGGTTTATGGAGGCGATCTTGAGATGACTGGGGCCATCAGTGACATCGCAGACCTATCTATGAATTTCCAAGTTATAGCGGATGGAGAAGTTGAGAATCCCGAGGTAGACTTGGGCTACTCTATTTCCATGGAGATACCCTCTATGGCTTCCGAGTGGAGGGTAGATGGTCCACTGGACTACTTGCACGATCTAAGCCAACAATCGACCAACGACGAGGATGAATGGTTCTATTGTGACAATGGTGAGGCTATTCCCTCCGACTGGGAGAATGACGGTTACGAGGACTGCAGCGATGGCTCCGATGAGTACGCGATATGGGATTGCAGAGTCGATGTCAAGGCAACTTCTCTCTCCAGTCTAGATGAGTGGTCCTACAACGAAGCAATCGAGGGAATATCGCTGCCAAGCTGGTGCAATACCATAGTTCCACGAAATCTATCATTGGACGGCAGTCAGCCGGACTTGCCCCCGGATGAAGACCACTATGTGTGGTTTGACGAACAAGAAGATCAGATAGTGGCTAGAACCGCTGACCACATTTGGTATTCCAAGGCATACGATAGTAGGGAACACTACCAATCTGAATCAGACTGCATGGATGACGGGGGGGAAGAGTGGGACTCCTCCTTGGGACTATGCGGATTCCTACTAGCAGGGGAAGACCAGATAGACTCCAGTCTGATCTACTGGGAAACCCCATGGGGGGAATCCGGATGGAATCGATACCAATGGAGTGGAGATTACCTGTTCATTGGGATCCCAGAAAATGCAACAAACACCGGCGAATATGAGGGCGGGATTATTGAGGGCGAGTTCTCTACTCTCACAGGATATTCCTTGTCAGTAGAGATGAATGACCTTCCGACAGAGGATTTCGGAATCAACTTAGACGCATTCAATGTCCAGCTTTCCGATTCCATTCCGGGCCAGGGCACCTTCAGTGACGATATCCAAATCTCATCAGGTTCGATATGGGACTGGGAATGCCCGCCCGTGGGAGGAACGGAGAGGTTGAGTATAGATGACACAATGGTAGATGTGCAGTGCGGAGTCACCCCTCCTATTTCCCCTGGGATGGCATTCATGATGGGACACTCCCTTATGCCAGCTTTCGACAATGGGGTTAGTGAGCTACTGAACGTGATACAGTCACAGGTTGAGTCATGGGTGGGAGAAGTATCCGGAGATGACGGATCAGGAGTATTCCTGTGTGACAACGGCGAGGAAATCCCAGCAGACTGGGAGAATGACGGTTACGAGGACTGCTCTGATGGCTCTGATGAGTCTGGAGGAATGGATACGTTCACATGCGACAGCGGGGAGCAAATCCCAGCAGACTGGGAGAATGATGGAGAGGAAGACTGCTCCGACGGTTCCGACGAGAATGACGGTTCAGGAGAAGCGGCAAGCAGACTCGAAGGAATGATTGAGGCGCTGATGGAATCAAATCTAAACAAGACCATGGAAGCCTTCGGAGAGAAGCTGGCAGAATTGGTCGAGGACAATGTCCCAACAGAGCCAGTCATGTCCCTCGAAGACTCCTGCGGTTTGCTCTTCTGGAATACAGAAGAGTCACGTGTAGTCGGAATGGCAATCATGAACGACGAGGATGGCGACGGCTCGTCAGAGGTACTGCTAGGTCCGAGTATCTTTGGAGTCAGGGGCCATGACATTCAATTGAATATCAATTACAATGATGGCGATGATGCCAGAGAGGTGAAAGCAGAAATCCTTGGCTTGACTGAGTCAGAGGACATAGCGCCGAGGTCAAAGCACGATGTCGAGGATTTGTATGACATATTGGGTCCCGAGTTTATCCCAGATATCGATTTGACCGATACGGATTTGGATGGCGTGCCTGATGTCTTCGATCAGGATGATGACGGAGATGGGTTGTTCGATTGGGAGGATGATGATCCACTCAGGCCTTTCGGATTGCCAACCGACGAGGGAGATGACACAGTTCCGGGAATAGGTGTAATAGCAATCTCTGCAATCCTCCTGATCGCAGCGATTTCATCCTCTAAGAGAGAGGACTAGGCTCCCAGTGGTATGATGCAGAACAAGGGAAAGGTATCGCTGGCGTTTTCCGCATTCTTCTTGTTAATGGCCTGGAATGGTGCATGGTTTGAGATTTCAGCTCTCGGCACTTACACTGAAGGCCTCGATAGGAATCCCAGCATCTCATCCGAATACGTCATCGACAGTGACCAAGAGTCCTTTGAGATGAACATCCAAAACGCCACTCCTCTTCTTCTGTATTGGGTGGAAAGGGAAGATGTCACAGCCAACGTCGATGAACATAGTGAAGGCTCCGGATCAGGGGACTCTGGAGAATCACAAGGCACCGTGTGCGAGGGGACGTGTCTCGATCTGTCCCGGAGTATCGTCCAGATGACAATGTTCGCGCTGATAGCGGCTATTTTCCTTGCCTCAAAAAGACCCTCAAGGAGAAGTAAGTCCGGGCTTGTAACCATGTGGTTAATCGGTATGATCGTTATCCTAACTGCGGTACCCATGGCTATCGCTATGGACTTTGGAATTGCCGGGGCTGGCGAGAGTGACGACTCCTCATCAACAGGTGGTTTCGACAGAGCCACACAGCAAAACTCAGTGGAGGAGGATCAGTTTGCTCACTATCGGGAAACTAGTGGGACCAGTTTTGATTTCAATGGAATAACATTCCGCTTCGACTCGGTGGGGTATGACCTAGGTCTTCTCGAGGAGGATGAAAGGCAGGCGGTTATCGACTCTCCTCCTTCCGAGGGGGAGCCGGGTTACGAGTCACTGATAAGGTTCCACGGAGAGATGGAGGTGGGGCCGGGAGAGATTCTCCACTGGTGGATAATGACCTTAATCCCGATTCTTCTCACACTGACATGTCAATCCCATATGGTAACAGAAGAGGAGTAGGAACGAGTTAGCTGATTATTTTGTATCCATCTAGTTCATTGTCTCACGCAGTATGGCAAGGACCTCAGAGAGCGTAGGAAGATCCGCCGACATCTCCGGTGCGAATAGTGACCTCCATGCCTCAAGATGCTGAGCTACGACCATCATCACTGCAAAATCCTCAGTGCTAGAATCCTCCGAGTAAGAGATGGATAACTGAATTCCTGCTTTGAGATCGACACCTTTGCCTCCTCCAGGGAGGGCATCAAGATCTATTGCAACATCTGCTTCCTCACTATCGATGATTGAGTCTGACCAGGGTCCTTCTCCAAGCGCCCGTCTCCCCAATTCGGTACATATCGAACCTCCTTCCTTGGACCATGCATGAGCTATGGATCGAGCCGTCGATCCACCGCCTCTGATCTTGAGAGTGGATGACAAAGGATATATTCCGAGATGTCTGCAAGCTTCCATGAAACCGTCTCCGTCAGTATTGACGGATGACCACCCCCCTTCTGATCTGACAATCTGATTTATGCCCCCCCTCCCGTCGCCTTCTTGGTGCCCGAGAGACTCAGAAAGAGCATACTTCAGGGGAGAGGTGCATGAAATCCACAGGTCTCCCTCCATTTCAGCAGTTTTCCGGAAGAACTCGGCAACGTCATCTGCCTGGATGGAGACGGAAGAAACGCCTCTTAGGCCAAGCCTTTCTCCAACAATACTGAACAATTTAGGAGTGATGGAGTGAGAAACCGGATTCCCAGCCACTCCCCAGAAAGAGGGGGCAATTCTCCTCCCTCCCCCCTCCTCAGAAACATCTGTCATACCCAACCGTACTGGCAAGTCATTGAGAATTATTCGGTCCGCAGTCCCCATTAGACGTTGACGATGACTACAACTTCCTGTGGATAGTCGTTACCAAATCCTTTTTTCGCCTCAACATTCATGGCCTCTTAGGCTCTTCATTGGCCATGAACAAGACAATCGTATTCTGTATGGCCCTGATGCTGACTGCCGTCTCTCTCTCAGGATGTACTGGTGATGACACCGAATTGAATGCTGCTAACGAACGAATTGCAGAGTTGGAGTCACAAGTCGAGAACGACCAAGAAAGAATTGCCGGATTAGAATCGGAGGCTGAGGCTGATGAAGCGAGATACCAGAAATTAATGGATGACTTTTCGGATGATTTGAATGAAGAATGGAATTCAGGATACTTTCAGGGATTTTCGGAAGGATACATTCAGGGAGATGCGGAAGCTGCCCCAGTCAGTACTCTGGACACCATTATGGAACGTGGCTCTATGAAGTGCGGAGTTAAGTCAGATCAGTACGGGATGAATTACGTAGATTCGAATGGGGCTCGTTCTGGCCTGGACATAGAGTATTGCCGTGCTATTGCTGCAGCTATTGGCATATCCCCCGACGATGATATAGAGTACATCGAAGCATCGGGCGCGAATCGCTTCTACTCGTTGGCTGATGGCACAATCGACGTTCTGATTCGAACCACGACCTGGACTACCAGTCGTGACGCGGGTCTGAACGCTGACTTCGCTGGGATAAACTTCTATGACGGACAGGGGATCATGATCCGCTCTGATTTCATTACTGCCGCAGACGCTGGCAACTCGGTGTACGGACTGGATGGAGCGAACATCTGCGTTGGCATCGGAACGACCACCGAGGGAAATCTGCAGGATTGGTCCTCCCATAGTGGGGTTTCATTCACTACGGTGAATGTTGGAAGTTCGTGGGAAGCAGATGAGGAATTCATCAACGGTGGCTGTGACGCTATTACTGGAGATATGTCATTCCTTGTGGCCAAAAAGTGGCAAATGGAAAACGATGGCTCAATGGGCGATGTGGATATTTGGATTGGACAGGAGTTGCTATCCAAAGAGCCCCTGGCCGCCGTCACACGCGATTACGACAGCGAATGGAACGAGATAGTCAGCTGGGTATGGTATGCGATGGTGACCGCTGAGGAGATGGGCATTTCCTCGACAAACTACGGAAGCGCCGACACTTCGGATCCTTCGGTCGACAGGTTGCTCTACAGCAACCTTGGATTGGGCACTTATGCAAATCCATTGCCATCCACTTGGGTACAGAACGTTCTAGACTCAGTTGGAAACTACGGTGAGGCTTACGACAGGTCATTCTGTGATGGCTCATACGATGGTGTCAGTGGCTCGGATGCAATGACTGGATGCCTGATATCTCGTTCCGGGACATACAATGCTCTGGTTAGCGAGGGTGGACTTCAGTACGCGCCTTCGATGCGATGAGGCCACTTAACCGAAAATAACGGGTATGTGTGACCCCTCCGGAGGGCATGGACAGCGACCTTGAGATAGCCCGAGCAGCGAAACCCATGAAAATAGAGGAAGTGGCAAATCAGCTGGGATTGGCTAGCAGTGACCTGATTCTTCACGGCCCTCATATCGCCAAGGTTTCATGGGACGCCTTGTCATCAGGCATTACTAACAAAAAAGGAAAGCTGATTCTCGTTACTAGCGTAAATCCAACTCCATATGGAGAAGGTAAGACCGTGACCACAATCGGGCTCAATCAAGGACTGAACCATCGCGGCCACAATGCCTGTTGTGTAATCAGAGAGCCCTCATTAGGGCCGGTTTTTGGAATCAAGGGAGGAGCAGCTGGAGGAGGGCTCTCGCAGGTCTTGCCAATGGAGCAGATTAATCTGCACTTCACTGGGGACCTTCACGCGATAACATCTGCTCACAATCTCTGCTCAGCAATTTTGGATAATCACCTGCACAGAGGAAACGATCTCGATCTCGATACGAATAGGATTTTCTGGCCCAGAGTTATAGATATGAACGACAGAACACTAAGGGAAGTCAGCATTGGACTAGGTGGGCCATCAACAGGTGTAACAAGATCCGAAAGGTTCGATATCACTGCTGCAAGCGAGGTAATGGCAATCCTCTCACTTTCCAAGAGCTACGAGGATCTGAGGTCAAGACTGGGCAGGATAATCGTCGCAGAGTCGAAGTCAGGGCTCCCAGTAACCGCAGAGCAACTCGGCGCTTCCGGATCGATGGCCCTTCTTCTCAGGGAGGCAATGCTACCCAACCTTGTACAAACCCTGGAAGGGAATCCGGCCTTCGTCCATTGCGGGCCATTCGCCAATATCGCCCACGGGAACTCCTCTATCATCGCCGATGACCTAGCTCTGTCTAGGGCAGACTTTGTAGTTACAGAGGCAGGATTTGGTGCAGAGATGGGTGCTGAGAAAGCACTTCACATCAAGGCCCTTGCATCGGGGGTCGCACCTAGCTGCATCGT
>CESQ01173902.1_pt1 | contig 13751 bp, 6 predicted proteins | sample 361401 | NCBI WGS metagenome assembly CESQ01 (sample SAMEA2622119, study PRJEB7988) | marine metagenome | isolation source: saline water (ENVO:00002010), including | reverse complement strand
CTGGCCTGCCGTGAAGCCGGGCGCCGCCTGATCCTGCCACGCGCCAACGCCACCGAGGCCGCGCTGGTTGAAGGGGTCGAGCTGATTGCCGCCGAGCATCTGCTGGCCCTGTGTGCCCACCTGCGCGGCGAGGCATCACTGCCAGCGCTGCCCGAGGTCACCGCACCGCCACCGCCGGCGGTGGCCGAGCTGGGCGAGGTACAGGGCCAGGAGCAGGCCAAACGGGCCCTGATTGTGGCCGCCGCCGGCGGGCACAACCTGTTGTTGTTCGGCCCGCCCGGCACCGGCAAAACGCTGCTGGCGAGCCGCCTGCCCGGTATTTTGCCGCCCCTGCGGGAGCAGGAAGCGCTGGAAGTCGCGGCCATTCAATCCGTCTGCGAACGCACGCCACTGCTGGCCTGGCCGGGCCGCCCATTCCGCGCGCCCCACCATGGTGCATCTGCTGCCGCGCTGGTTGGCGGCGGCAGCCACCCGCGCCCCGGCGAGGTCAGCCAGGCGCACAACGGCGTGCTTTTTCTGGATGAACTGCCGGAGTTTGATCGCAAGGTACTGGAGATGCTGCGCGAGCCGCTGGAGTCGGGCAGCATCCATATTGCCCGCGCGCGCGAACAACTGCGCTTCCCGGCGCGCTTTCAACTGGTTGCCGCGATGAACCCCTGCCCCTGCGGCTATCAGGGCGACCCGTCTGGCCGCTGCCGCTGCAGCCCGGAACAGGTACAGCGCTACCGGAGCAAGCTGTCCGGCCCGCTGCTCGACCGTATCGACCTGCACCTGGCCATGCGCAACGAGCCCTTCAAGCTGACCGGCGAGACCGGACGCAGCAAACCGGACACCGCCACCGCCGCTGCGCAGGTGACAGCGGCAAGACAGGCCCAGCAGCAGCGCCAGCAGTGCCTGAATGCCCACCTGGACCTGGCCGGCATACAACAGCACTGCGCGTTGACCGAAGCGGATGGCCGCTGGCTGGAGCAGGCGGTAGAGCGCCTGGGGCTGTCGCGACGGGCCAGCCACCGGGTGCTCAAGGTGGCGCGCACACTGGCAGACCTGGCAGGCAGCCCGGCACTGGAGCGCCCGCACCTGGCCGAGGCATTGCAGTATCGCCAGCTGGACCGACAGCCGCAAAACGGCCAGACGCCGGGGTAAAACCGACAAATAGCGCGACAAAGGCGGGCAAAAACGGGAAAGACAACTAGAGTAACCACACAGGGCGGCGCCGGTGCCAACCCGCTGGCGACAGCGGTGCCGGCAGTCGCCTTGTATCTTTCTGAGGGGCAGAACACAGCAGCCAGACGCTTAAGCCCCGCAGGGGCCTTGGGAATGGGCTCAGGACATCAGGCGAACAACGCCACTTTCCTTCGGCGACGCATCGCGCCCCATCTGGTAAGCATCCATGAAGTAGCACAGCTCATCGAAGGGCAAGGCCGGGCTGATAAAGAACCCCTGTACCTGATCGCAGCCCAGACTGCGCAGAATATCCAGCTGCTCACGCTGCTCCACGCCCTCGGCCACCACCTCCAGCCCCAGGCTGTGCCCCATCTCGATCATCGCGCCAACCAGTTGCCGGTCGGCAGAGCGCTCGGCAATCGCCTTGACGAAGCCGCGGTCGATTTTCAGCAGGTTGATGGGCAGGCTGTGCAGGTGAACGAAGGAGGAGAAGCCGGTACCAAAGTCATCCAGCGAGAAGCGCAGCCCCAGGCCGGTCATGCCGTCCATGGTCATCAGCACCTGCTCGGGTTGCTGCATGACGGCGGTTTCGGTCAGCTCAAACTCCAGCCAGTGCGGGTCAATACCGGTACGCTCCAGCAGGCGGCGCACGGTGGACAGCAGCCGGCTGTCCTGAAACTGGCGGAACGACATGTTCACAGCCACATGCACCGGCGCCATGCCGCGCTTTTGCATGCGCGCCAGATCGTGGCAGGCGCGGGCGATCACCCAGTAGCCCATCGGCACGATCAGGCCGGTCTCCTCGGCCAGCGGAATAAACTCGCCCGGCCCCAGCAGCCCCCGCTCCGGGTGGCGCCAGCGGATCAACCCTTCAAGGCCAACAATGCGGCCACTGCCCAGATCGACCCGCGGCTGGTAGTGCAGCTCAAACTCGTTACGGCGCAGGGCCTGACGCAGCGACGACTCAAACTCGATCAGGCTGTGCGCCTGCAGGTTGATGCGCTCGTCGTAGAAGTGGAAGCTGCAGCCGCGCTGCCCCTTGGCCTGCAGCATCGCCAGGTTGGCGTGCAGCAGCAGACTGTCGACCGTCTGACCGCCCTCGGGATAGGTCGCGATACCGACGCTGCAGCCCATCAGCAGGCCTTCGTTGCTGACGGTAAAGGGCTCGGCCAGCTCGTTGATGATTTTCTGGGCAATCTGCAACAGGTTGCTGGATGAGGTGTAGTCCTCGATCACCAGAGCAAACTCGTCACTGCCCATGCGCCCGATGGTATCCGTGTTGCGCAGCACCGCGCGCAGGCGGTCTACCACCTCGCAGATGATGGCATCACCGGCGCTATGGCCGAGGCTGTCGTTAACGTGCCGAAAGTTGTCCAGATCAACGCAGAACACCGCCAGCGGCTGATTGCTGCGCAGCGCCCGGCGCATGCCCTGCTTGAGGCGATCCTGCAGCATCTGACGGTTGCAGGTACCGGTCAGCGGGTCGTAGCTGGCGGCGCGGTCCAGCGCGCCGCGCAGGCGGTGGCGCTCCATCGCGTACTGGCAGCAACGGATGATTTCGCTGGCGGAGGATTGATCCCACAGGGTGTCGTTGAGGCCGTTGCCGATGCTGGAAAAGTCGGGCTCGCTGGCCAGATGAATAACCGGTATGCCGCAGTCGTGCAGCATGGCCAGGCTGTCTGAACGCGCCAGCACCGCCTGCACCTCGCCCCGGTCGATCCGGGTTTGCAGCTGATGCCAGTCTTCGGCGCGCTCCAGGCTGAACGGCAGGGTACCAACCACAGCAAGCCGACGGCACAGCTGCACATAGGCGCCGTGGTCGGTATCCAGCAAGATAACTCGCTGTAGTGGTCTGTCATCGCTCAAGCGGCGATCTCCCCTGGGTTGGAACAAGGCTCTCAGTCGTATCCATGCCGGCTCTGGCCGCTATCTGCTTGATTTGCCGGGGTCTTTTGCCCGGCTGGCGTCAAGTCAGGGATAAATTCAGTCGACTGGGAGTAATCTCCAATAAAAGAATCTTTAAAATTTAAGCATCTACAGCACTTTTGTGAAGCAAGTTATAGCGAATATCTCGCCAATAACCAAGTCTCACTGATAGGCGGCACCCGATCCGCCGACGAAGCTGCTACCATTTGCCGCCCTCAGCCTCCGGAGATACCCCCGTGTCACGCCTCAACCCCCGCCAACAGGAAGCCGTCGAGTACATCAGCGGACCGCTGCTGGTTCTGGCCGGGGCCGGCAGCGGCAAGACCAGCGTGATCACCCGCAAGATCGCCTATCTTGTCAAAGAGTGTGGTATCCGCGCCCAGCACATCATTGCCGTGACCTTTACCAACAAGGCCGCACGCGAGATGAAAGAGCGGGTTGGCCAATTGCTGCGCGGGCCCGACGCCCGCGGCCTGACCGTCTCGACCTTCCACAACCTGGGGCTGAACATCATCCGCAAGGAGCATCAGCGCCTGGGCTACAAGCCCGGCTTCTCGATTTTCGATCAGCAGGATGCCACAGCGCTGATTACCGATTTGATGCACAAGGACTACGGCGCCGAAGACGGCATCGAGGGCATCCAGGCGCAAATCTCCAACTGGAAGAACGACCTGATCCTGCCGGACGAAGCTTTGGCCCAGGCCAAAACCCCGCAGGAGCAGACCGCCGCCAGCGTCTACATGCACTACCAGCGCACGCTCAAGGCCTACAACGCGGTCGACTTTGACGACCTGATCCTGATCCCGGTGGTGCTGTTTCGCGACAACCCCGATGTACTGGAGAAATGGCAGTTTCGCATTCGCTACATGCTGGTGGATGAATACCAGGACACCAACGCCAGCCAGTATCTGCTGGTCAAAATGCTGGTCGGCAGCCAGGCACGCTTTACCGTGGTGGGCGACGACGACCAGTCAATCTACGCCTGGCGCGGCGCACGCCCGGAAAACCTGGCGCTGCTCAAGGAAGACTTTCCGCACCTGAAGGTAGTCATGCTGGAGCAGAACTACCGTTCCACCAGCCGCATCCTGCGCGCGGCCAACACCCTGATCGCCAACAACCCCCACGTGTTCGAAAAGCAGCTGTGGAGTGAGCTGGGCTACGGCGAACCGCTGCGCGTGATCCGCTGCCGCAATGAAGAGGCCGAAGCCGAGCGCGTAGCGGTCGAGATTCAGAACCAGCACCACCAGCACAAACGAGCCTGGCGCGACTTTGCCATCCTCTATCGCGGCAACCACCAGGCGCGGCTGATCGAACTGAAATTGCAGCACCACCAGATCCCTTATCACCTGTCTGGCGGCACCAGCTTTTTCAGCCGGCAAGAGGTCAAGGACCTGATGTCCTACCTGCGCCTGCTGGTCAACCCGGATGACGACAACGCCCTGCTGCGGGTGATCAACGTACCGCGCCGCGAGATTGGCCCGGCCACCCTGGAAAAGCTCGGCACCTACGCCAACGAGCGGCAGATCAGCATGCACCAGGCCTGCGGCGAAACCGGCCTGGCCGAGCGCCTGGACAACCGCTACAGCGAGCGCCTGCAGCGCTTTATCACCTGGCTCGACAGCGCCCGCAAGCATTGCTACGGCGACGACCCGATTGGCGGCCTGCGGCAGATGGTGCTGGACCTCGATTACGAGAACTGGATTCGCCAGAACTGCTCCAGCGACGAGGTCGCCGCCAAGCGCATGGGTAACGTCTGGTTTCTGATCGACTCGCTGAAAAACATCCTGGAGAAGGACGAGAGCGGCGAAAGCACCATTGAAGACGCCATCGCCAAACTGGTGCTGCGCGACATGCTCGAGCGCCAGGAAGAGGAAGAAGACTCCGACCGCGTCCAGCTCATGACCCTGCACGCCTCCAAGGGCCTGGAGTACCCGCACGTGTTCATCATGGGCATGGAAGAAGAGATCCTGCCCCACCGCTCCAGCATCGAGGCCGACAGCGTAGAAGAAGAACGCCGCCTCGCCTACGTAGGTATCACCCGCGCGCGCAAAACCCTGGCCTTCACCTTTGCCGCCAAGCGCCGGCAGTTTGGTGAAATCATCGACTGCGCCCCCAGCCGCTTCCTGGATGAAATCCCGCCGGAAGATCTGGAGTGGGAAGGGAGCGAAGAAGCCCCGGTGGAGCAGAAACAGGCACGCGGCAAGGCCGCGCTCTCCAACCTGCGGGATATGCTCAAAGGCAGCTGAAAACAAAACGCCCCGCACAGGGCGGGGCGTCTAGTACAGCGCGGAACGTCTGATCAGAGACCGGACATTTCCTTGATCGCGGCCATCAGCTCTTCATCGGAGCAGTCAGCACAGGTGCCTTTCGGCGGCATGGCGTTCAGACCGGCGATAGCGTTTTTCAGCAGCTCGTCCAGGTCACCACCGTGGCGCGCGCTCCAGGCAGCGGTATCACCGGCCTTGGGCGCACCCAGAACACCGGAGCCGTGGCAGGCAGAGCAGAACTTGCCAACAATATCGGCACCAGAACGCGGACCGGACGCTGCACCGCCACCACCGGCTACTTCGTCGGCGCAAGGATCGCCAACCAGGCAAACGGTACCGACAGGTTTCAGACGCTCCGCGATGGCCTCTTCGTTCGCTGTTGCCGCGAAAGCATTACCGGCAACCACCGCCAGCATGGCCGCCGAGGCCAGCAGAATCTTTTTCAAAGTCATCACCTTGTGCATCCTCATCATGGCTATATGTTTTGCGCCCAAGTGCATTGCCCGGACAATGAGCGCGAGTATACCGATAAACCCACACCCGACAAAGTGCCAAGCGGTCGCGGCAGACCAACGAATCCCTTCACAGGCATGGACGCCACAGCCCGCAGTGCGTATCATTGCCGCGCTGCAGCGCAGCCCGCCCGCGCGCCGATCCCGACCGCCAGGCAACAGGCTGCGGCCATTGGTCGCAAGGCCACAGCAGACACGCACCCGTAGCTCAGCTGGATAGAGTACCGCCCTCCGAAGGCAATACTCAGCCCCTTGTGCCACGGTGCGGCTAAAGGTCAAAATGACTTCGCATTACTAAGATGCACCCGTAGCTCAGCTGGATAGAGTACCGCCCTCCGAAGGCGGGGGTCACAGGTTCGAATCCTGTCGGGTGCGCCATTTCCTTTTAAAATCAATAGCTTGCGACAAGCCGCGACTTTTTTCATGTGTCCAAATCGCTGGCCACAGAAAATTAGTACTCATTTTCTCTTTTAACCAGAACACTCCCCGTGACACCTGCCCTAGGCTGAAAGAAATCAGCTGAAATTGCCCTGTGTCCATTCTGTGTCCATATTGTGGCCACGGCTTTTTCCGCACTTGATGGCTGCCCTTCTTTTTGAGTACTGCCCTTTGTGCACAGCTTAAAGCGCTTAACTACTTTTCAATGTATCTCGCAGCGTAATCAACCGGGTTAATGCTCGTCATGAGAGCAGGTACCTCATGGATCAAGTCAGCCATCTTCAGCCTGCTTAATCCATAGGCAACAGATAGCCTGTCGTAATCCTGCTCTTTTAGTCCCGGCGCAATCAAATTGGTTGGTTTTACCAATGGCCGCTGGACAGCACCAAACCAGGAAAATCCTGGGCTCTGCGCTATATCCTGCCGGATTTTTTGGTACAGCCAGAAGCGACTTCCACCACCACAGATGAACATAGGCATTTGTTTCATGTCGTCGTCTGACAGCAGATTTTCCTGCTTAACCTTGGCGTAGGTATTCGCTATGACCTGCTTCTTCACTTCCCTGTAAAGATCAGCATCAACGTCACCATTGTTAAAAGTAATTGCCAGATCCTTGAAGTAATCATTAATGCTTTCCGGTATCGAATCCAGCGAGTCAGATACCTTTGCAATAGACTCGATTTCCTGATGCAGGCTCTTATGCCCGGGCAGCTCGTCTTTGCAAATTTTCAACATGCGATCCATGCGTTTTTTGTGCAGATTCATTACACCATTGGGTTGCACGGTGGTATTAAAAACCACCAACGTGCTTTTTTGCGTATCTCGGGGTTGCTCAATACGAAAGACCGAAGCATCAAGAGTCCCTGCCCCCACATCCACCATCAGGTAGATATTTTTCCCGTAGGGGTCATAAGCATTCGAGCTCATAAAACCATAGATCTGAGCCGCCACTTCTGGCAATGGCAATACTTCCACATCTTCATGTGGATCAGGCATATCCTTTCCATCGATGAGCGCTTTAGCACGACTGAGTGCGCGCATGACGCGTTCAGGTGTTATTTTTTCTTCGCTTGCCGCGATCCATGCTGCGGTAACCAGCTTTCTGAATAATGCACACGTATCCCGGTCGGCGTTATTGGCCACAGGAAGCCCGATTGCCAGATCCCAGAGAATAGGTCCCGGATAGTCTTTAGCATGAGCGGTCAGAAACCAGGCTCGAACCTGCCTGATAGTCAATGCGAGAAAGCCCACCACAGGGAGCTGCTTTTCTACGGATGCCTGCTTTGCAAGCACGGCAAGTTTGAGATCCTGGAACTGAGTAGTGCCACTGGTCAAACTGTAACCCGACTCACCCAACCATACGCAACATGGCAACAAATAACTCTGAACACCCTGCGCCTGCCTGAAGGGCACGGCATAGCAGCTTTCTGCAACGTTATCGTAAATTACCGCCTTGACCGTCGAACTACCGAAATCCAGACCTAAGCGCAGAGCCTTCTCATGCCCACTATCCGATAGCTGGGATGACCGGCCGTCACAGGCAAACTTGAGCAATTGGCAGTCTTTCCCCACGCTAGCCGAAGGCCACACCACCCGCGGACGCGGACCCGCTTTCAGCGTATAGGAAACTTTTCCCTGCTCAGGTTCTGCTGGTACATAAGCTAACTCTGACTGTTGAATCCGAGTAGATGCAACTTGCCCACGAGTCCGTTTGCGTGGCTTTTCTTTGCTGCGTGTGACCAAAACGCCATTGGCGAGGTACTCGCGTTTAACCTCTCCCTCGTCTTCTTTGGGCGGATCTGCCAGAACTATTTTTGGTTTTTCCTTGCGAGGAAAAGCAACGGGGCCAACAGGGCGAACCTTTAATACCTTTTTTGTAGACTTTTTACGCCTTGATACCTTCTTCGCACCAGGCGTTCCTGCCTTATGGTGGCTTACCTTGGCTGCTTTTTTTTCTGGTTGCTTCGGTAGCTCTACCCCTGCTTTCTCAAAAGCATCTTCAATCAACCCACGCAGTTTCATAAAACTCCCTGTCAGTCGACGTTAACCACTCCAGCCACCACATAATTATTTTGAGCTTCCAGCTTTTTCTTCAAATCAAGCTCGGCAACTCGCTGATCTGTCCGCTCATAAATCTTATTGATTCGGCCTCTGGTAGGCTTGATCATTCGATCCTTACCTTCACTATGCAGACGCAAGATCTGCTCTTCAAGCCGGCTCACTTCCTGCTCACAGCGCTTTTTCACCAACTGGATCATCAGATTGATACGATCGGCATTTTCGTCGCGCATGGCTCTGCGGGCATCACGAAACTGCTTGGCTATTTGCTGACTGCAATCATCGTAAGCATCCTGCACCTGCTCGTAATTCAAGGCATTATTGGCAGCGAGCCAGTTATCGCCCTGCAATGCAGCATTATTCACCAACAGCTCGGCTTCTTCAGCGTCAAGAAAACGCTGTGTTGCTAATGATTGCGCGCTGAATACCAAACGCTCTTGCACCTGCGCCCCGGAGAACGACCAGCGATAAACGGTGAATACATAACACCCTTTGGCCAAGCCTCCGGTCTGCATGGCAGACAATCGAATTGCGCTGATCGGATGCCTTTTTACTGCGTTTTCCGGCTGCGCTAGTTGATAGCTGACAAAGCGCACCAACGGGTGGTCTTGCGTAATCCGTTCTAGGGTCGGTGAAGGTGCTCGATAACAATTATCGAATTCAATGGCAGGGGGGCTAACGCTCAGCATGCGGCTTTTGCCCTGAAGCCCGTTCGCCTGTATGAAAAGATCAAGCTCTACCCTCAGGCGGGCTGGAATCTCAAGCGTATACAGCCGCTCAGTGCAATCCTGAGCAATAAACCGAGTACCCGGGTAGTTTGCTACCAAAAAGTCCGTAACATAAGCATAGATATCCTCTGAGCGCACAAAGCGTCCGAGCTCCTGGGCTGCGCGGACTTTATTAATGATGAATTCGCCGTGCGCCACCAGGTTTGGAGCTTCTTCTTCCAGCTGCTCCTGACGGCGCTCCGTCTCGACGATAGCCATGAGCGTCTGGTCAATCCGCTGCACTTCCTCTTCTTCGGTCAAGTTATGGCTGAGCAGATCCTTGGTCATTTTTTTGATCGGGTTACCCATCACCATTTCCATGCTGCCCAAGGCTTGCTTGAAAATACCTAAGCGATCCAGCAATCGATCATAAATCCGTTCATCAATGGTCCCTCTATGCATCATATTCCAGATTAAAATTCTGTCTGCTTGCTGGCCAAGACGATCAATACGGCCGATGCGCTGCTCAATACGCATTGGGTTCCAGGGTAAGTCGTAATTGATCAGCAAGGATGAAAACTGCAAATCAATCCCTTCAGAGCCCACCTCGGACGACAGCAGAATCTGTGGACCACTCTCAGACTCAAAGGATTTCAAGATATCTTGCTTGTTGCTACCACCCTGCATGACAACGCAGGTAAAGCTGTCTTCAACTAGCCGCTCTGCAAGGTACTGCAGGGTATGTCGGAAAAATGAAAACAAGACCACCTTTTTGTCTGGGTACTCATTGAAGTACTTGCGCAATTGCTGTTTAAGCAGACGATACTTGCTGTCATGCAAGCGTAACTGCTCGAAGTCGCCAACCTGCTGAGCGATCTGTACCAACTGGGATACCAGAGTACCGAGTGCGGCCGGAGGATTTGCCGCAGCCTCCTCGTCCTCTAGCAGCTCTGACAAGCCTTCATCAAGCTCAAGGTCTTTTTGTTGCGCCAAGCGCTGCTGCCAGGCACGACAAGCCGCGGGCATGCAGCTCGACATTTGCCGCTGCGGTGTTGTGAGAATAAATCCCGTCAGCAATCCATTATCTTCACAGTACTCACGGACACGTTGGGTGACTTGATGATAGAACTCACTCTCGATGTCAGACAGTTTGGCACGTAAATCCAAGGGAACCCGGAGTACCCGATTTTCCTGTACCTCGCGCTTGAGAGTACGTGTCACCAATTTGCTTAGCGGGTGCAGCCTGTCAAGGCGATCGGCTATTTCAGCCCGAGTGCGTCTGTCTTGCAGCTCCTGGTCATTTGGCAACTCATCGGCCAAGGATAAAAGTTGCACGCTGTCTTCCAGGTACTGGCTTGCCATTGCTTGTGCTATCGCATCTGCAAAGGATTTCTGGTCAACCCGACCTGATATGACATCATCACGCAGCTTCACTATGGGGCTTGTAACCTGCATGCTCGAACGAAAAAGGTACTCATTCGGGAAAGCTGACTCATCAAGCAGATTAAGCAGGTTGAAGAGATCACTATCAGATAACTGGATGGGTGTTGCTGACAGCAAAACCACGTGCTCCGCCTGCGGCCTCAGCAACCTGGCCAGGCGATTAGTCTGGGTACCCGCGTTGCGCAAATAATGCGCCTCATCAACGATCAGCAAGTTAATCAGCGGCTCGCCACCCGGATCAATCTCATCCAGTAAGCGTGCTAGTCTGGCCGCACCCTGCTTGTTGGTGAACTCTTCATAGTCCTTAGGCGGTCGCAAGCCTTGCATACTCGCAATCAAAGCAAAATCTTGTCGTGGCTGATTACGTACCTGCTCAAGCCTGTCTGTAAGCTCGCCTGCATCCACCAGCTCGGCACGAATACCAAAGCGATTCAGCAGTTCCTCGCGCCACTTCATACGCAAAACCGCCGGACAGACCACCAATAAGCGGCGTGCATCAGTCCGTGCACGCAATTCGGTCCAGATCAAACCTGCTTCAATGGTTTTACCCAAGCCCACTTCATCCGCAATAAGAATGCCGTTGCTTGGCGAATCAAGAAACTGCAGAACCGGCTTGAATTGATGCGGGTAGTACTGAGTATTGGTGGTGTTCAGACTGTAGATGAGGTTTGCCAGCCTGCCACTCAGGCGATGGTGGGTAATGGTTGCGCGCAGATTGCTTGCCAATGCATAGCTGCCCTCACGAATACAGGTATACGGAGAATTGCTGACCTCAGTCAGGACCTCTATCGCACTCGGCGGGAAGTGATCGGCGGTCCCATCATCAAAACGAACCTGTAGGCGCAACCTACGACCACTACCCTCTGGCTCATTGCCGAGGGTGCCCGTTCGCGTTGGATTATCCCTAAGCCTGACCCTCATGCCAGGTTCGAGGTCTGTCATACCTTGTTCCTTAGATAGGAAATGCCTCTGGCCTCAAAAAAATCATCCTAATGAGCTCACCACATCCATCAACTTGGCATAGTCAGTCACCACATCGTATTTCACCTTATCCTCGGTCACCTGCTGGCTGATCTCGTCGAAGAACTTGCGGGCGCAATCGATCTTTTTCTGTTCGATCTCGCGCAGCTTCATGGATGACATAGTGCCTTTGGTCTCAGCAACGAAGTAGATGTGCTTCACACTGCCGGCACGGAAAGAGATGGCCCAGTCGGGGTTGTAGTCGCCCACCGGCGTTGGGATCAGGAAGCCCCTTGGCAGCTTGGCATAAACTACTACCTCACTGCTGGTATCGAGTTCGGTGACAAAGCGCCGTTCGATCTCAGAATCGGTGATGGCGTAGTCGTAGACGTGATTTTTGAGCTTTTGCGTGGCACGGGAGAAGTCTTGTCCGGTTTGGTTGGCGGTGAAGATATCCACATCGTAACGCTCGTCCACTTCATCGTAGGCCAAACGCTCGATTACCATCGCGGCCTTCTGTTCGGTGATCAAGCGGGAGGCCTCGGCAATGAAGTGTTCAGGGTTTTGCCGGAACTGCTGGAACACGGCGGGCTGAATGCCTTGCAATATGTTGGCGGTCGTCTGGCGGGTCAGCTGCGCATTCTCGGCCACCTTGCCGAGCAGGTCATAGCGGACCCGCGAGTGGATTGAATCACCATACTCCGTTGCGGTTTCCTCGACCTTGAAGCCATCGCCTTTCTTCAATTGCTCATCTGTCAGGCCATCCTGCTGGATGCCCTTTTGCACGGTGTATTGCAGCGGGGTGACGCGCAGGCTCTTGTCCAGGGCTGCGATGCACTTGCGGACCAGCTCATCCGAGTCAAATTCGACACGGTACACCGCTTTGCGATTGATCCGTTGCCACAACGCCTGAAACTCCTTCTTGTCAAAGTTGGCGTTGAGGGGGTTGGTTTTCGGTTTGCGGCCATCCTCGATTTTGGGGAGTTGGGCATCGCTGAATACGCTGTCGATCAAGTCAAAAACTTGATCAGCATAAGGCTTCAGGTCATCGGGTAGCTCAGCCACTGTTCCGCTGTCTTTTGCTTCGTGATATTTATCCAGAATATTTTTCTGACGATCCACATATCCGTTCTGCACAAGGTAGTATTCGATACCTGACGCCATATCCTCACTGACGGTGACAGGGCCCTCTTCAGTCACCATCAACTTACCTGTGAAGAATGCCGCGGTCGCCTGACGCGGCCGCGCGCTCAAGGTTTCACTTATCTCCTGTTGTAAACCGGCGACAAAATCCTTGTAGCTCTCACTGGCAATCACGGTCAGTACGTTGATGGTGTGAACCACGGCGGGGTTATCCATGCGGTCACCGTGCTGGTCCACCGACAAGCGTAACCCGCGCCCGACTTCCTGGCGTCGTGAGATGGTGTTGTCGCTGTGTTTGAGCATGCACATAACAAAGACGTTGGGATTATCCCAGCCTTCACGCAGGGCCGAGTGGGAGAAGATAAACCTGACCTTTCGTTTAGCACTGGTTTCTGCGTCATCCGATGCAGTATGAAACGCCAAAAGACTCTCTTTGTCTTTCAAAATCAGGTCGTAGGCATCCACATCATCAGAGTCAACTGAGCGTGCCCCGACAGCCGGATCTTTCAGGCGGTTGGTCTTCTTGTCTATAGAGAAGTAGCCGTTGTGCGTAGCTGCCGGATCGATACCCTCAAGGTACTGTCGATAGGCTTCATTATCGATCGCCAGCTCAGACAGATATTCGTCCTTTAGCAGCTGATACTCCTCTTCGAAGATACGGGCGTACTCGCCTTTCTCATCCGGCTGGTCATAGTCGCGGTACTTGGCCACCTCGTCGATAAAAAACAGCGACAGCACCTTGATGCCCTGAGCAAACAGCTGCTTCTCGCGATCCAGGTGGGCCTTGATGGTTTCACGGATCTGGATTCGCCGTATGTCTCGCTCGGACACATCGCCGTTGGCTTCACCGGCCTTCAATACCAAGCCATTGGTAAACTCCACGGTGTCGGTAGTGGCGTCGATCTGGCTGATAGTGAAACCGTCTCGGTACTGATCAAGCTCGCCGGACTCGGCAAACAGATCATCGCGGAACTGCAGGCGGCGGAGCTGACGCTTGATCTCACCGGACTTCAGCTTCACTTCCAGTTCGATACGGGCAACGGGAGCCTGCCTGGATATGTCGATACCTTCCAGATACAGGTAGGCTGAATCGCCCCGGATTTCCTAGACACTTTCCAGGCTCAGTAAATGTT
>CESQ01102294.1_pt1 | contig 13801 bp, 11 predicted proteins | sample 361401 | NCBI WGS metagenome assembly CESQ01 (sample SAMEA2622119, study PRJEB7988) | marine metagenome | isolation source: saline water (ENVO:00002010), including | reverse complement strand
ATTACTTATGCAACTAACAGTGAATTAGGTTTTGATTATCTAAGAGACAACATGAAATTCTCATCTGAAACTATGGTTCAACGTGGTCATAATTATGCAATAGTTGATGAAATTGATTCTTGTTTAATTGATGAGGCTCGAACTCCCTTAATTATTTCAGGAGCAGCTGAAGATAAAAAAGGTCAATATGAAGTGGTTGATAAATTAATTAAAAACTTGAATAAAGAATGTTTTGATATTGATGAAAAAGACAAGAATATTTTGTTAACTAATACTGGTATAGATACAATTGAAAAAATATTCTCAAATGCTGGTATTTTAAAAAATGATAATTTTTATGACCCTGAAAATATAAATTTAGTTCATTTAGTAAATCAATCTTTAAGAGCTAATCATTTATATCAAAATGGAAGAGACTATATAGTTAAAGAAGGACAAATAATAATAATTGATGAACAGACAGGTAGACAACTACCAGGCAGACGTTTTGGTGATGGATTACATCAAAGTATAGAAGCAAAAGAAAAAGTTGAGGTTCATACTGAAAATCAAACTATGGCATCAATAACTTATCAAAATTACTTTAAACTATACTCAAAAATTTCTGGATGCACAGGTACAGCTGTTACAGAATCAGAAGAATTTTTTGATATTTACAATCTTCCAGTTGTTGTAATTCCTACAAATAAAAAAATGATAAGAAAAGACTGGAATGATCAAATATTTAGAACTGCTTTTGAAAAAGATGAAGCAATAATAAAAAAAATTTGTGAATGCAACGAAAATGGACAACCAATTTTAGTTTTTACGGCAAGTATAAATAAATCAGAGCATTATTCTAATTTATTAAATAAAAAAAAAATTAAACATGTAGTATTAAACGCTAAAAATCATGAAAGAGAGGCAGATATCATTGCTAATGCAGGTAAAAAACATTCTGTCATTATAACCACAAGTATTTCTGGTAGAGGAGTGGATATTAAATTAGGTGGAAAAAATACAGAGGAGCAAAAAAGTTCTAAAGATGAAATAAAATCTCTGGGAGGATTATTTGTAATTGGTACAGAAAGAATGGAAAGTAGAAGAGTAGATAATCAAGCAAGGGGAAGATCTGGCAGACAAGGAGATGAAGGAAACTCTATATTTTATGTAAGTTTAGAAGATGATTTAATGAGAATATTTGGATCAGAGTCTATGAATAATATATTAGAAAAACTTGGGCTTAAAGATGGAGAAAGTATTGATCATCCTTGGATAAACAAAGCTTTAGAAAGAGCACAGCAAAAAGTGGAAACAAGAAACTTCGATATAAGAAAAACACTATTAAAATTTGATAATGTTTTAAATGACCAACGACAGGTAATTTTTAACCAAAGAAACAATATTATTTTTAAAAAAGAATCGTTAAATTATGCAGACGACTTTTTGGAAGAAATCATATCAGACCTAATAGAAAATAAAAAAAAATTTGCGTCTGGCTCAATAAATAGTGATTTTTCAAACCAAATTTTAAGTATATTTGGCAAAGTATTTGATGAAGATGAAATTAAAGTTTTAGAAAAAACTGATGACAAAAAATTTAAAACTGAAATTAGAGAAAAATTTAAATTAAAAAGAGATGAAAGAATAAAACTTCTTGGCCATGATCAGGCTGAACAAATTGAAAAAACAATTTTATTACAGTTAATTGACCAAAATTGGAAAATGCATATTCAATATCTTGAGCAGTTAAGACAGGTAATTGGCTTACGATCTTATGGGCAAAGAGATCCTTTAGTAGAATACAAAAAAGAAGCTTTCATGTTATTTGAAAATTTATTAAATAAATTGAAATCAGATTTAATAACAATACTTTTTAATTTAAAAATATTAGAAAAAGAGAAAAAAAAAGAAGTCCCAGAGGAAAAAAAATTAAAAGGAGAAAATCTTGAAAGATTTGTTAATAAAAAAATTGGAAGAAATGAACCATGTCCGTGCAATTCAGGAAAAAAATTTAAACATTGCCATGGATCCTTATAACAAAAAAATAAACATAAATAATATTATCAATATGGCTGTTGAAATAAGATAATTTTTTTTATTTTGAAAAATTTTATTCTTAATTTTTTCATAAATAGATGTTTTAAGAGTCAAACTTTCCATTGCTTCTGAATTTTTTTCAAATCCCTTATTTCTTCCAATTGACAAAAATTTATTTTTTCTTTGAAGTAAAATTTGATCCTTTTCCATATTAATAAAAGTATTTAAATTTGAGGAAATAGACTTTTTTACATTATTTAAAATTATATCTTTATCCCTATGAGCTCCACCTAATGGTTCAGATATAATCTCATCGATTATTTCTAAATCTAACAAATCTTTTGATGTTAGTTTCATTGCTTTAGCTGCTTCTAAAGTTTTTTTTGGATCTCTCCATAATATAGTTGCACATCCTTCCGGAGATATAACGGAGTAAATTGCGTTTTCTAACATTAGAACTTTATTAGACGATGCCAAAGCTATAGCTCCACCAGATCCACCTTCGCCAATAATTATAGAAATAGTTGGAACAGTTAGCTCCATACAACATTCTATAGATTTAGCTATGGCTTCTGCTTGCCCCCTCTCTTCGGCGCCTACACCTGGGTAAGCTCCTGGGGTATCCACAAATATTATAACAGGAATTTTAAATTTATCAGCTAGCTTCATAAGTCGAATTGTCTTTCTATAACCCTCTGGTCTCATCATTCCAAAATTTCTTTCAATTCTTGAATCCAAATCATCTCCCTTTTCTTGACCAATCACTAAAACAGATTTATTTTCAAATTTAGCAAAACCAGCTATCACAGATTTATCTTCTGAATAAAATCTGTCCCCTGAAAGAGAAATAAAATCTTCAAATAAATTACTTATAAAAAATTTTGCTTTTGGTCTTTCCTCGTGTCTCGCAACTTGTGAGGTTTGCCATGAGTCAAGATTTGAATAAACTTCTTTTAATTTAATATCTATTTCATTTTGTAATTTGGATATTTTATCCGTATCTATTTCGGACAGACCTTCTTGGTTAAAAGGATCTTTTAATTGATCTATTTCTGCTTCTAATCTTTTAATTTCAGTTTCAAAATTTAAATAATTTTTCATTAAAAAAGTTATTTATTATATTTAAAAAAGGCAATAAAGTGTTCAAAATAATTTTATGGTTGAAAAATATGTAAAAATTCACGATTTATCCGTATCTGAAGTTTTGTTTAAATTTATTAATAAAGAGTTAATTCCTGAATCTGGAATTAATGAAAAAAAATTTTGGGTAGCTTTCAGTCTGTCTGTACATAAACTCGCTATTAAAAATAAAGAATTATTAAACATAAGGGAAAGACTACAGATTGATATCGATAGATGGCATCTGGATAATAAAAATGGAAAATTTGATCAAAAAAAATATGAAGAATTTTTGATTAAGATTGGATACATAAAAAAAGAAGGTCCTGATTTTATTATAAAAACAAAAAATGTTGATGAAGAAATTTCAAAAATAGCTGGTCCTCAATTAGTTGTTCCAGTAATGAATGCAAGATATGCTTTAAATGCTGCTAATGCTAGATGGATAAGTTTATACGACAGTTTATATGGATCAGATTTAATTGAGTCTGAAGAGTCCGCAAGTGAAAGATATGATCCGGAAAGAGGGGCAGAAGTAATAAAGTTTACAAAAAATTTTTTAGATGAAAATTTTGAATTAAATAATTCAAGCTGGAAGAATGTAAGCAAAATAGAGTTTGCAAATAAAAAACTTAATCTATTTATTGATGATCAGATAACCAATTTAAAAGATAAGAGTAAATTTTTAGGGTACAGACTGAAAGAAGAAAAACTTTCTGCGATAATTCTAAAAAATAATAATCTTCATGTTGAAATAATTATTAATCCTGATGCATTTAGTGCTAAAGGTGATGCGGCAGGAATTTCAGATATAATTGTTGAGTCCGCCATTTCAACTATATGTGATCATGAGGATTCTGTTGCAGGTGTAGATGCTTACGACAAAGTTGTAGGATATAAAAATTGGCTTGGATTAATGAAAGGAAATCTTACAGCAGAGTTCGAAAAAACTGGAAAAAAGTATGTAAGAAAATTAAATCCAGATAGAAGTTATATAGACAAAGATGGGGGAAAAAATAAATTACATGGTAGAGCTTTACTACTTAATCGTAATGTTGGTCACTTAATGACTAATCCTGCAATTTTACTATCAGATGGATCGGAAATTCCCGAAGGTATTATGGATGGTTTCATTACATCTTTAATCTGCCTGTATGATTTAAAAAATAAAAAAAATTCTAGAACCGGATCAATTTATATTGTTAAACCAAAAATGCATGGACCTGATGAAGCATTGTTCACTGACTTAGTTTTTAGCGAAATTGAAAAGGTTTTGGGTTTAAAAAAATATACAATTAAATGTGGTATAATGGATGAAGAAAGAAGAACGTCTGTAAATTTAAAAGAATGCATTAGAAATTTAAAAAATAGGGTATTTTTTATAAATACTGGATTTTTAGATAGAACTGGTGATGAAATACATACATCTATGGAAGCTGGAGTAATGATAAAAAAGGGAGACATGAAATCAGCAAAATGGATAAGTGCATATGAAAATAATAACGTTGAAATAGGATTAAGATGTGGATTTTCTGGAATTGCCCAAATTGGAAAAGGGATGTGGGCAATGCCGGACAAAATGTCTGATATGATGATTCAAAAAATAAATCATCTAATGGCTGGAGCAAATTGTGCATGGGTTCCTTCTCCCACGGCTGCCGCACTCCATGTATTACATTATCATAAAATAAATATTTTTAAAAAACACGAAGATATAAAAAAAAGAAAAAAAACAAAAATAAGAGATATATTGACTTTACCAGTAATAAATAAACCAAATTGGCCGGTAGAGGAAATCAATAAAGAAATTTCAAATTCAGCACAAACAATTTTAGGTTACGTTGTAAGATGGATAGATCAAGGTATAGGATGTTCAAAAGTACCAGATATAAATAACATAGGATTAATGGAGGATAGAGCTACTTTAAGAATATCTTCTCAACATATAGCCAATTGGTTGCATCATGGAGTTTGTAGCAGAAAGCAAGTTTTAGAAATAATGAAAAAAATGGCAAAAATAGTAGATAAACAAAACAAGAATGACAAAAATTATAAAGATATGTCTCCAAATTTTGACCAATCAATTGCTTTTAAAACTTCTTGTGAGTTAATTTTTCAAGGAAAGAGTCAACCTTCAGGTTATACAGAGCCTTTATTACACTTAAATAGATTAATTAAAAAAAATTAATCATTATTTTCATTCGTATTTTTTCTATTTTTAAAAGCAGATAAAAGAGTTCCATCATCTAAGTTTTCAATTTCTCCTCCTACAGGAAGTCCTTGAGCTAGTTTAGATATTTTGACGTCACATCCTTTTAAGCTATCTTGAATATAGAATGCAGTTGTCTGGCCTTCTACAGTTGCACTTGTCGCTAAAATTACTTCATCTATATTATCTTTCTTTATTCTTTTAATCAGAGAGTCAATTAACAAATCTTCTTTACGATAATTATTTGATGAAGAAATTGTGCCGCCCAATATGTGAAAATATCCTTCATAAAAACTTGAATTTTCAATACTCCACTGGTCAGCTATATTTTCTACAACACAAATTTTATTATATTTTTTACTTGTAATCTCACAATTACTACAGCCAGATAAACTAGATTTTAGCATTCCACAAGATTGACATCTAGAAATATTTTTAAAAACATTTGCTAAAGAATTTATCATTGGCATCATAATTTCATTTCGATTATTAATTAGTTTTAATATAATTCTTCTTGCAGATTTAGGTCCAAGTCCTGGAAGTTTTGAAATTAATTTTATTAATTCATCTATTTCATTAATATTTTGCATTAACTATAAAGGCCACTTAAAACCAGGTATACCAAATCCATCAGTTGCTTTTGATATTTCTTCTGAAGTTTTTGTTTTTAGTTTTGATTTTGCATTACTATGGGCTGCAATAATTAAGTCTTCAATGACATTTTTTTCTTCATTTAATATTTCTTGGGATAAATACAATTTTACTATTTCACCTTCTCCATTTAAAACTATTTTCACAGAATTACCTCCGGATATGCCTTCTGCTTCAATCTTTTTAATTTTTTCTTGGCTTTCTTTGACTTTATTTTCTATTTCTTTAGCTTTATCTAATATTTTATTAAAATCAGTCATCTGTTTTACTTTCATTATTTTCAACTTCAATTAATTCTGCATCTGGGAAATCTTTTATAATTTTCTCATGCACATCTGTTTTTTTTGCATCAGCAATTAATTGCATTTTAAGAAGATCTTTTTTTTCTTTGTGAGATAGATCGCCATCTTTTTTGGAAAGAGTAATTATCCATCTTTGATTAGTCCAACTAAATAATACAGATGAAAGATCTTTAATAAAATCTTTATCTAAATTATCATTAAAAGAAATTTCTATTCTTTGTTTCTCAAATTTTACAAGGTTTACATTTCTTTCAAGTTCATACTTTAATTTTATTTGTTTTTTTTCATTACATATATTTATTAATTCATTGAAATTTGTAATTTCAATTACCTCACCTTTTTTTTCGGGCTTTTCTTGATGTTTAACATTTTCTTCTTGATATATATTTTTTATTTGACTTACAGTTTTATTTTTAACATCAAAGACTTCTTCATTTTGTGATAGATTATTATCATTTTTATTTATTAAATTTATATCGTTATTTTCTTCTACAATTTTTCTTTCACTATTCTTATTTAGGTCTAATAAATGTATAAGTCTAATTAAAAACATTTCTACTGATAAATTTTGATTTAAAACAATATTAAGTTCATCAAGCACTTTAAGACTAAATTGCCAAAAAATTAACAAATGCTTTGGCTGCACTTCTTCTGACAACTTTTTTATCTGCTTGAATTCTTTATCATTTAAAGAAAAATTTGTTCCTTCCAAATTTAAATATTTAATATTTTTAAAATAATAAAGTAGCTCTAAAAAATCATTTAAAAATACTTTAGGCTCAACACCTTGATCATAAATAGATCTATATATTTTAATTACCTCCTTCTCATTTCCTTCAAAAAGATATTTAAATAATTCTATTAAATAACTTTTTTCTATATAACCAAATACTTTATGAGCATCGTTTAAATTGAATTCTTCTAGGTTGGTCTGACTTAATATTGCTCTATCTAGTAAGGAAAGTGCATCTCTAACAGATCCTTCTGATATTTTAACAATAAGTTTAAGTGCATCATCATTAATATTTGCATTTTCTTTTTTCATAATTTTTTTAATATATTCAAATAGCTCATCTGACTTGATTCTGGGTAAATCAAATCTTTGGCATCGAGAAATTATGGTTACAGGAATTTTTTTTATTTCTGTAGTTGCAAATATAAATTTTAAGTAATCAGGTGGCTCTTCAAGAGTTTTTAAAAGTGCATTAAAAGCTTGTTTACTTAACATGTGCACTTCATCGATAATGAAGATTTTAAATTTTGAAGAAGTTGGCCCATATTTAGAAAATTCTATTAGATCTCTAACATCATCCACGCCCGTTTTGCTAGCTGCATCCATTTCAAGTACATCTATATGATTTGAATTAGATATTGATTCACAATTACTACAAAACTTATCTTTACATACTTTTTCAAAACCATTTAAACAATTTAAAGATTTAGCAACAATTCTTGCAATTGTAGTTTTTCCTACTCCTCTAATCCCAGTAAATAAAAAAGCATTTGGTATTTTATTTATTTTAATTGAGTTTGAAATTGTTTTTGAAATTATATTTTGTCCAATTAAATCGTCAAAAACATTTGGCCTATATTTTAAAGCTAAAACTTTTGAATTTTTATTCATCGCTATTTAACTATTTAGGAGACTAGAACCTGGACAACTGTCTCTACGATTGCTTCCGTTAAGATCTGGTCGGGTTCAAGCAGCACCCACCTCTAGCCTCCAATACTTATTATATCAGTAATTTTTTCTAATCTACAAGAAAGTTAAGTAAATTATTTATACCTAAAACTATCAGATTTATATACACCAAGTATTTTAAGGTCTTCTGTGTGAAGACCAAGTTCTTCCAATGAGTTTTTTACTTTAACATCCTCAATGTGGCCATCTACATCACATAAAAAAAAGTAAGAAGAAAAAGAATTTTTTTCTGGAAAACTTTGTAATTTAGTTAAATTACAACCGTTGATTGCTAGACCACCCAGTGCACTATACAAGGATGCAGGTTTTGATTTTAATTTAAATAACAAAGAAGTTACATACTTTTCATCTTTAAATTCAGGTTGAGAAATTTCTTTTTGCATAATTAAAAATCTTGTTACATTTTCTAAATCGTCCTGGATATTTGGCTCAATAATATCTAGATTATAAATTTCAGAACTTAGTTTAGAAGCTATAGCACCCTTTGTCTTGTCTCCTTTTTCAGAAATATATTGGGCAGAACCTGCAGTATCAGCTCTTACATTTTCATTATATTTATTTTTTTTTATAAAGTTTGATGATTGACTAAGTGCTTGAGCATGTGAATAAACATCTTTAATATCTTCTTTCTTCGCGCCAGGCAGTCCTAACAAATTATGTTTTATAGAATAAAAGTGTTCTGCAAAAATATTTAATCTGTATTTAAATATAAGATATTCTACTCCAATATTTCCTGTAGTTTTATTTGACTCTGGTATTATTGCTTTCACAGAACTATCATTGTTAGCTAATTCAAAACACTCATCAAAAGTCTTACATGATATAGTTTCACAATTGGCATAGTTTTCTTTAGCACAACTTTCGCTATAACTTCCTGGAACACCTTGATAAGCAATTTTCATAATTTGTACTTAACTTATATTCTATTAATTTTTTGATTCCAATAAATTCTTCACTAATTTGTAATCTTCAAAAGTATCAATGCCAATTGGTGATGAATTACCTAAAACTAAATTTACATCAATATTATTTTCTAAAGCTCGCAATTGCTCTAATCTATTAACTTTTTCATTTTCTGTTTGATCTAATGAAACAATTTTTTCTAAAATAGATACTTTATACAAATAAATTCCTACATGATGATAGATATTTTTATTATTTTGTATTTTCATTTTTCTTAAAAAGTTTTCAGCTTTTACAACTTTATTTTCTGTTAATTTTTCTTTTGATATAACCTTAACTATATTTTCGTCAGTATACTTATGAACTTCTGAAATTTTGCAAGCTAATGTGCCCATTTCCAAATTATTATTGATAATTTTGTTATTTAATTTAACTATATCTTTGCAGTCAATAACTGGTTCATCACCTTGTAAATTTAAAATATAATCAACATTTTTGATATTTAAATTTTTGTATGCTTCAAAAATTCTATCTGTTCCTGTTTTATGTTTGCTACTTGTAATAATAGCATTTCCACCGTTAATTTTAACATCATCTAAAATTTCTTTATCTTCAGTTGCTACATAAACTTCGCCAATATTTGCTTCCAACGCTTTTTTATAAACATGAGAGATAATTGAAAGTCCATTAATTTTTAATAAAGGTTTACCGGGCAGCCTAGAAGCTGACATTCGAGAAGGTATTAATATTAAAGTTTTGGACATTTTTTAGCTAATAATCATAATTTATGCGTCTAAGGGCCGCAAATTGCAAACTTAAAAATAAAAGTATTTCAAAAATATTAATGTTATACGGCTATTAATTATATTATAAAGTTAAATTCTTATGGAAATTAATAAAATCTTTGCCGCAATAGTAATTACTCTTATTATTGTTGTTGGCATTGGTAAACTTTCCGACATAATATATAAAGTCGATAAACCTTCTGAAGTAGCGTATAAATTAGAAGCCACTGAAGATTCAAGCTTAGGAACAAAAACAGCTGAAAGTAGTGTAGATCTTACTGCGCTTTTAGCATTAGGTGACATTTCTCACGGTGAAACAACTTTTAAAAAGTGTAAGAGCTGCCATAGCATAAAAAAAGGTGGAAAAAATAATATTGGTCCTGCCTTATGGGGAATAATGGAAAGAAAAGCTGGTGGCTTGAATGATTATAAATATTCAAAAGCTTTAGTAGCTCATGGTAAAAAATGGAGTTTTGAAGAATTAAACGGCTTTCTTTTAAAACCTTCAACTTGGATCAAAGGCAATAAAATGGGATTTGGTGGACTTAAGAATGATAAAGATCGTGCTAGTGTAATTTTATACCTTAATCAGAATTCAGATAACCCTATTCCTCTACCTTAATTTATCAAAGCAATATAAAAGTATAGATTTTTGTACATAAACTCTATTTAGAGCTTGCTGCCAAACTTTAGATTTATTTCCATAGAAAACTTCATCTGATACTTCTTTTCCTCTAGGTAAACAATGTAAAAAACATGCTTTGGGAGCCAATTTCATAAGTTTAGAAGTGATTTTAAAATTTTTAAATTCCTTTTTTTTTTTTTGTTTATTTACTTTATCATTCATTGATATAACTTTATCTGTAAGCACTACATCAGAATTGATTATTGCTTTTTTTGGGTCGTTAAATATTTTTATATTTCCTTTATTATTTTTTGCCCATGTCATCAAATACTTATTTGGATTATATTTTTTAGGGCACCCAATTTTTAATTTGAATGAAAATTTAACTGACGCTTCAATCAAACTATTAAGGACATTATTTGAATCACCTATCCAACAAATATTTAATTTTGAAATGTTTTTTTTCTTTATTTCTTCAATAGTAAATACATCTGAAAGAATTTGAGTAGGGTGAGATGATGGACTTAATCCATTAATTATTGGAATACTAATATATTTTTTGAATTCTTTTAATTTTTCATCGCTATCAGTTCTAAGCATAAAAGCATTTCCGTAGGTTGATAAAATTCTAGCAGTATCTGGCAGTGACTCACCTTTAGCTAAGTGCAATTCATCAGTTCTTAAAGTTAATATTCCTCCTCCAAGTTGTCTGATTGCTAAATAAAAACTAAGTCTAGTTCTTGTGCTAGATTTTTCAAACATCTGAATAAGTAATTTTCCTTTTAATGGCTGATCTTTATCTACTTCTAAAACATTTAGTTTTTTTCTTTTTAATTTTCTTTTTTTTGCATCAAAAATTATTTTTCTTAATACAGGTGTAGATATATCTTTAATATTTATAAAATGTTTCATATAATTAATTAAATTCTTTGCATACTTTTCTTATAATTTTAATAGCAATATCTATCTCAGACTTCTTTACATTAAGAGGAGGCAATATTCTTATTACATTTTCAGCAGCTCTAATTGTAAGTAATTTGTTATATTCTAATCTTTTAATAAAATTTGTCTGATCTTTAAAAAGTTGTAGGCCTATTAATAATCCCATGCCTCTTACCTCTTTAATTAATTTGGGATAATCCATTTTAATTTTATTTAATTCACTATGAAAATATTTTGATATTTTTTGGACGTTTTTAAGAAAATTTTTTTTAAAAATTTGATCTAAAACAGCGTTACCTATACTCATGGCCAACGGATTACCTCCAAAAGTTGATCCGTGCGTGCCTGGAGTCATTCCAAAAGCAACTTTTTTATTCATTAAAACTGCACCAAGCGGGAAACCACCTCCAATTCCTTTAGCGATAGGCACTATATCTGGCTTAACTTTTGAATATTCAAAGGCAAAAAATTTTCCTGATCTACCAACTCCGCATTGAACTTCGTCTAATATTAATAAAATTTTTTTTTTATTACAAATCTTTCTTAATTCTCTTAAACACCAATCTGGAATAGTTTTAACTCCTCCTTCTCCTAAAACTGTTTCAACCATTATTGCAGCTGTTTTATTTGTTATTGCTTTTTTTAAAGACTTATGATCACCAAATTGAAAATGATCAAAGCCATCCACTTTAGGACCAAATCCTTCTGTCATTTTTTTTGAACCACTTGCAAATATTGTGGCTAATGTTCTTCCATGAAATGAATTTTTAATACATAAAATTCTATTTTTTTTTGGTTTACCTATTGAATAAAAATATCTTCTTGCAATTTTTATTGATGCTTCTGTAGCCTCTACGCCGCTATTTTGAAACATTACATAATCTGCAAATGTTTTTTGAGTTAATCTTTTTGCTAATTTTTCTCCTTCAGGAATAATAAAAGCGTTAGATACATGCCAAACATTTTTAGACTGCTTATTTATTGCTCTAATTAAATTTGGATTAGCATGACCTAAAGAATTTACTGCAATCCCCTGAACAAAATCTAAATATTTTTTACCATCTGTAGAATATAAATAACTACCCTTGCCTCTCTTGAACGCAATTTTTCTTCTATTATAATTTTTTGCTAAAAACGACATTTTTATGATTTAATTTTATAACCTTTTTTATATAAATAATAAGCGATGAACCATAAAATTATACTAAGAATTAACAAATATATTAATCCAAATGTTATCGATCCGTCCATTTCTCCTATAAATGCATATCTAAAACCATCTATCATATGGAAAAAGGGATTATAGTTACTTAATAACTTTAAGATATTTGGAAGTCTGTCTATAGAATAAAATGTTCCACTTAAAAAAGATAAAGGTACAATAATAAAATTAGTCACTGTAGCCATATTATCAAATTTATCTGCCCAGAGACCTGCAATGACTCCTGCTGTACCCATTAAAAAAGAACTTAAAATTAAATAAATTATAAGTATTAGAAAATTATTAACTTTTATTTCAACTATAAAAGAGAACAAAATTATTGATATCACAGAAATAATTATACCTCTGGTAATTGAAGCTAAAATAATTGATATCGTAACCTCTCCAGATGAAAGAGGGGCGCCAATTAAATCTACAATATTGCCCATGACTTTTCCCATTAAAAATGAAGAGGATGAATGTGAGAATGCTTGTTGAATTATTTGCATAGCAATTAGCCCAGGCGCCAAAAATTCTATAAATGATACTCCTAAAACACTAGGTCTTTCATTGCCAATAGCTATTGATATAACAAGTAAGAAAAGTATAGCCGTTACAACTGGACCTACAATCGTTTGTCCAAAAACAGATAAAAATCTTAAAGTTTCTTTTTTATATAGACTATATAGTCCGATCCAATTTACTTTTTGAAATCTACGTACACCAATTTTGTATTTATTTTTTAGCTCAACCATAAGTACTAATTAAACCTTTTCTCAAAAATTGTTAATAAATCAAAAAAAAACCTTGTTTTATAATGCGTTATATGTGTATCTATATTTAGTTGAAAAAAGTTTAAATACAACTAAATGTAGTACATATGGGCTGGACAGAGGAAAAAGTTGATAAATTAAAGGAGCTTTGGGGCAAGGGAAACACTGCAAGCCAAATTGCAGAAATAATTGGTGGCATAACGAGAAATGCTGTTATTGGTAAAGCTCATAGACTCAATCTTTCGGCAAAAATTAAGCAAAGACAAACATCGTCTACACAAAATCAAACAAGAAATTCTCAGAGAAATATTCATGCTCGAGGTAGAAAAAGAAGATTTCAATCATTGTTATTAGATAAAAACTTTGAACCAGCTAAAAATTTAAATTTAGAGGAATTGACTGATCAGACTTGCAAGTACATGGAAGGTCACCCTAATGAAGAAAGCTCATCTTTTTGTGGAAGAAAAACTGTAGAAAAATTTTCATATTGCCCACTACACTTAATGATTATTTTTCAACCAAGGGGGAAAAAAGACGAGGTTTCCGACAAAGAGTTTGATGTTCCAAAAT
>CESQ01012506.1_pt1 | contig 13837 bp, 11 predicted proteins | sample 361401 | NCBI WGS metagenome assembly CESQ01 (sample SAMEA2622119, study PRJEB7988) | marine metagenome | isolation source: saline water (ENVO:00002010), including | reverse complement strand
GCAAGGGGGCAACTCCTTCCAGGGTTCGAATCCCTGTCTCTCCGCCAGTTATTTTGAAACTTCTTCAATAAAATTATCAATAATGATATCTATCTCATTTTTATGGGTTGATAGCATATAGTGGTCTGCACCTTTGATGATATGTAATTTTGAGTTTGGTATAAATTTATCTAAATATTCAGCTTGCTCAAGATCTACATTAATATCCTCATCGCCATGAATAATAATTGTTGGAACTTTAATAGCAGATAAAGGAAGAGTTAGGTTAGAAAATTGCTCATAATCATTATAAAAACCATCACGCCTTTTACTAAATGGCCAAATAGTCCAGATAAGATCTTTTAATGATTGTATATTTTTAGGATCTGCAAGTAATCTTGCTTGATTATCTTTACTGGGAAGCAAAAACTCTGCTAAACCCTCATCGCCAAGCAAACTTAGTAATAAAAATGAGAACATCGTATCTCTATCTGAAAATTCTAAACCTGCTGCATCCTCTTCGCTTAAATCTTCTGAAAAACTTACTGCTTCTATAGCAATTAAGCCTAATGTTTTATCAGGATATGCAGCTGCAAATTCAACTGCGCTCGGACCTCCTCCAGAAACACCTACCATTATTACTTTATCAATATTCAAACCATCTAATAGTTCTCTGAAGGCTTTAGCTTGGTCAGATGGAGTTTTTCCAACTGAAAGTGGTGTTCTTAAATATCCAGGCCTTGAGGGTGTTAAAACTTTATAACTATTGGAAGGGTCTATACTTTGATCATGGCCACCAGGAGTACCATGTGCTAAAAGGATAATCGGACCTTTGTCACCTCTTAATTTATATTCAATTGAGCCAATAGATGATTCATAGATCTCAGATTCGTTATTAAGATTATTTAAAAAAATAACTTTAAAAATAAAAGGAAAAACAAAGTAAATTAATACTATAAATATTAATAGAATAAAAAATATTTTTTTTAAAATATTTATCCTGCTACCTCTTTCCATATAAATAATTTAGTTGAAATTAATGTACCAATAATAACCCATATTCCTATTCCAAAAATATCTGAATATACTTGAAATATCGTTAATCCATCACTAGCAATTGCTCTCATAGCATCTGCAACTAATGTTAAAGGTAATATTTGTGCTAAAGGTTGTATAAACTCAGGTAAAGTTTCTAATGGGAAAAACACACCAGACATAACCAATTGTGGATATATAAATATACTAGCTAATATACCAACGGTTTCCTGGGTTTTGGCAAGACTACCAATAGAAAAGCCTAATGTTAAAAACATTAATACGCCAAGTATAATCACAAGATACAAATGTAAAATATTGCCAGTTATATTTGCATCTAATAAAAGGTAAGCGAATCCAAAAATAGCTGTAAGTTGTCCCAGCACAATCACCATTCTTGCAATAACTATAGCGCTAACGAAATCTATAGGCTTGATTGGTGTTACAAATAAGCGTTTTAAAATACCTCTTCTTCTAAATTCAACTACATTAAATCCACTTCCTGCAATACTTAAATTCATCAGCATAAAAGCCATAATTCCAGGCAGTAAAAAATCCAAGTATCCCTGTGATCTAGATTTAACATCCTCAATTGATAAATTAAACATTGCTTGTTCTTGAGTTATCTCTCTTTCGATACTTAATAATGTTTGGTTCAAGACTGGTTGTATAGTTTGGATGAATTGGATTTGTGATTTATCAACTAATAATTTTATAGTGTTAGTCTTATTAGATGAATTCATGGTATTAGGTATGACCAAAATCATCATAATATCTCCATTGATAAGCTTTTCTTTAAGAGCTTCTTCATTACCCTCAATAACATTAAATAAATTATTACTTGAGAGTTTATTAGAAAAACTTGCAGATAAATCAGAGGATGATTTATCAACCAAGCCAATATCGATTGGATCAACCTCACCATCATTGAGACCAACTATACCTAAAATAACAATAGGCAATAAAAGACTAAAAATAATATATTGCCGATTCCTTAAAAAAATTTGGATAAAAACTTTTGTTAAATATGCTCTTGGGCTTGTAAACATTTTAATCTCTTAATCCGTGACCAGTTAAAGCAATAAAAACATCTTCCATATTACCCTGCACTACTTCTTTTAGCTTTGCTGGAGCATGGTTAAGAATTAAATTTTTTGGGGTATCTTCTGCAATTACTTTTCCGTAATCCATAATCGCAATCCTATGACATAAGTATTCAGCTTCCTCCATATTATGAGTCGTTAAAACAATAGTGGTTCCAGCTTTATTTAGATCCGATATTAAATCCCACAGACTACGCTTTGCTTGTGGGTCTAAACCAGTAGTGGGTTCATCCAAAAAAAGGACTAAGGGGTCGTTTACTAACGCGCATGCAATTGAAAATCTTTGTTTTTGGCCGCCAGACAATTCATTTGCATTTGCTAATGCTTTATCTACTAAATTAACCTTTTTTAAAAGACTTATAGGATCATTCTTTTTGTTATAGAGTGCGCTAAAAAGATTTAATAATTCTGATAGGTTCATATTATCAAAGAATTCATTTGCTTGAAGTTGAACTCCTATAATTTCTTTAACCTTATATGGATTTTCTTTTACATCAATTTTGTTGATAAAAGCCGATCCTTTATCAATATCTTTTAGGCCTTCTAACATTTCAAGCGTGGTGGTTTTTCCAGCTCCATTAGGACCAAGGATGCCATATATTTCTCCCGATCTTATTGATAGAGAAATATCATCAACAGCATTAAATGTTTTTGATTTATCTTTTGGATCCTCATAACTTTTTACGAGATTTGAGGCATTGATAATCATTAATTAATAATTTTTTAATTTAAAGCAAAAAAAATAACAATAACGCATATTGTTAACACTAGAAGCAGGTTGTTATCAAAAAATTTAATTAAGTTTTTAATTGTAGGCATCTATATTATTTAGTTACTAATTCCCGAATATAACAATGCTCTTAATTCTTCTCTTAAAGGGTATTTATTTGAAGGCATGTATTGTGTCATTAAAACTGCAGTGATGTTCTTTTCCTGATCAATCCAAAAAGTTGTGCTAGCTGCACCACCCCAAAAAAATTCACCATCTGAACCATAAACGCCAGCTTGACCAGCATCTTCAACAACTCCAACAGTAAGACCAAATCCAAGACCTGAGACACCAAAAGATACTGCTTCAGATCTATCTAAGTCAAGATGATTTCTAGACATTAATTCTACTGATGCTTTACTTAGAATTCTTACGCCATTAAGTTCACCATTATTTAAAAGCATTTCAGAAAATAGACTATAGTCATCAATAGAGGAAACTAATCCAGAGCCACCATCATACAAAGTACTTGAATCTTTTAAGTAAGGGGATTTATTAAAAGGATCTATAGATCTTAAGCTTTTTGAAAATTCTATATCTGCATAATTAGCACCAATTTGACCTACAGGCTCCCCATCTCTTCTATACATACCTGAGGTATATAAGGTTGTAAAAGAGTCCTTTTCAGAAGGTTTCACAGAAAAACCCGTACTATTCATATTTAAAGGTTTAAATATATTTTTTTCTAAATAATCTGCAAATGACATACCGGTAATAACTTCGACAACACAACCTAAAACATCCATATTGATACCATATGACCATTTTTCACCTGGATTATGAAGTAAAGGTGCCGATGCTGCTAAAGCTGCAAATTGACAGGTATCACCAGGGAATTTTGAAATCTCTGAATCAAGAGCGCCAAAAAAGTATGGACGTATATTAAATTTCCTATACATCTGATGCACTGGTCCCTCACCTGCCCAGCTATAAGTTAATCCACTTGTATGAGTTAATAAGTCTCTAATAGTTACTTCACGCTTTGGTTTAACAACATAATCATCAAAATCTAAATTAAGAACTTTAGTTTGTTTAAATGCAGGAATATATTCTGAGACCTTATCATTTAATCGTAATTTACCAGTTTCAATTAATTGCATAATAGCTACACCTGTAACTGGTTTAGTCATAGAATAAATTCTATATATAGTATTTTTATCTGCAGGTTTTTTAGAAGCCACATCAGCATAACCGTATACATGTCTAAAGATTTCATTATTCTCTTGTTTAACTAAAATAGATACATTAGGTATCTTTCCTTCATCAACATAAGAATTAAAATGATCAATTATTCTTTGTTGATCATTATTATCAAGTGACGACGCTGATAGCGATGTTGAAATTAAAAATGTACCTAGTATTAATGACTTTATAACTCTCATCTCTTCCTCTCTTTATTTGTATTTAATGTTAATTGTAAAATAAAGCTTCTAAAAATTTTAGTTATTTAACTAAAAAGAATTAAAAAGCTAATATTTTAAATTTTTTGCAAGATCACCTAAGTATGGTTCGTAATTCTTCCAATAGTCCAGCCCTTCTTTATAAATTGGTTGTCTTACTTGTTCTGCGCTTGGAGTTTTAACTGCTCTTTTTGATTTGTAGAACTCAACACAGTTTTGTTCAAAAGGTAATTCACAATAATCTAATATTCTTCTAACTTGATTATCAAGATCGGCAACTAAATCTTCATATTGAACTGATAATATTTTATTCGGCAACACTTTATTCCAATGATCCATTAATTCAACATAATCATTATAGTAGGAAGCTAAATCTTCAAGACCATAAGTAAATTCCTGACCTTCAGCAAATAATTGCTTGTAACATGAAAAACAACCAGCCATTGAGTTTCTTCTTATATCAATAATTTTTGCATTTGGCAGTATTAAATGTATTAAGCCAATATGCCTGAAATTGTTTGGCATCTTATCTATAAAATAGGGTTTATCAGTTCTAAAAACCTCTGAATCACTTATATAATTCTCTCCAATTACTTTCAATTGCGGCTCAGATAAACTTAAAAGAATATCTGGATATCTTGACTCTTCATCTTGAGCTTTTCTGAGGTTAAGCTTATGCGCTATTGCTAAAATATTAGGAAGTTCATGGGTACCCTCAACCATAGAATGAGATGCTAAGATTTGCTCTGTTAAAGTTGATCCAGCACGCGGAAGACCTAAAACAAAGATTGGATCTTTTGCATCACAACCCCAGTCTTTTTTTATAGAAAATAAATCTTCGGTACAAACAGTTATTTGATTCTTACATTCTTCTGAAAAATTTTTGTTACTATAAGAAGAATTTGATTTTTGATACTCATTGCCAGATTTATAAAAATTAAATGACTCCTTGTATTTACCCATATCCTCATATGCTTTTCCTAAAGAAAAATACATAAAGACCTTTTCTTCATCTGGAACAAATTCATCATTAACCATCTCTTGTAAAGATTTAATTTGTTTTTCATTAAATTTATATGTTTTAAGATTAGCAAGACTCCAGTATGCATCACCAAAATATTTATCCATGCTAAAAGCACTGGTGTAAGAATCTATAGATTTTTCTATTTGGCCATCAGTTTTATATAAATGACCCATGGTTAACATAACATCAGTATTTCTAGGTTCTATTTGAAGAACTGTCTCAAATAAATTAATAGATTCATCATATATATCTGCTCTAAATAAAGTTGTAGCATAAAGCTTCATAGCAACAAGCTCTTCTGGACTTGTTTCATAAAGCTCTTTGGCTGTTTTTAATGCAAGTCCATACTTTTGCCTTCTTAATAAAGTTGTAATGTAGTCATGCTTGACCTTGATATTATTAGGATCAAAAACTAAACAACTTTCTAAGAGAAATTCTGCATCTTCAAAAATATATAACTCTAAGGCAATTTTTGCTAATAAGCGCATTGCTTCAACATCATGAGGTTTGCGTTGTAAGTAGTCTCTGCAGATATGGTCTGCTTTGGCTAATTTTCCCTCATTGGTATAACTTAAAACAGTTTTAAGTTCAGGCGGGAGATTTTTTAGGTAGTAGATATTTTCATCACACATCTCTAAAAGCTTTTCATTGCCATCAGCTAACTTAATAATAGATAGCCATGAAGCATGTAATGAGTCATTTAATCTAACAGCTCTTAAAAATGCTCTCAGAGCTTTCTTTTCATCTTTTTTAATAGAATAAATATATCCGAGCTCTTGATAAGCTCTAGCATAATTTGGAAAGAATTTAATAAGTTCGTTTAAGGCGAGATGAGCATTAGTGTTATCTTTTAAGTATCTATAACAAACGGCTTTAAAATAATAAAAATCTCTTTTACTTACTTGTATATCTTTTTTATCAAGCGCATAAAGAGCCTCTTTAAATTGGCCACCTGCTACAAGATTTTGTATTTCGGTAGTAGTTATTGCTGAAATATTTTCCGACAAAGTTAAATCCTTTTATTATCAATTGATAATATAAAAAAAAGGGTGCTAATGCACCCTTTTTAAATTTCAGTCTATTAGAATTTTAATGAGACTCTTAAGCCCATATTTCTAGGACGATTGGTTGATATTCTTGGAATATCATCCTGATCATTGAAATATAGTTGAGCTCTTTCATCAGTTAGGTTTCTAATAAAGAATTCCCAATCTGCTCCGTTCATCTCAAACCCATAAGCAAAATCAACAATACGATATGCATCTTGTTGGTAACGCTTATCAGCTTCTAATGAGCTATATGATTCGCCTGCACTTTTAATTGCAAACTGAGCATATGCTGGATTACCCATAAATTCAGAATCACGTCTTGCTCTTACATTCCACTGTAATTCAGGCGCTAATGGTAACGCACTTCCTACAGGAGCAATTTCAACGATCTGAGCTTTAAGTCTAGTAACTTCGGTATCATTTGAAGAAAGAGCTGCTTGCACAGTCCATTTTTCATTTTCAGGATACCAAAGAATATCAGCCTCTATACCGCTCACATCAGCATCAGCTGCATTCTCGACAAAGGTTAAGATAGAGACGTTAACAGGATCAAATCTTGATACCTGAATATCTGTCCACTCAACGTTATACCATGTAGCATTAAGCCTTAATGATCCATCCATTAACATCGTCTTAATACCTATTTCAGTATTAATAGTGTCATCGGATCCATATGTTAAAGGTGGTGACTGGAAGTCAGGGTTAGCAGGTGCAAGTAAGCCACCTCTATTCCATCCGCCAGGTCTAAAACCTTCAGATCTAGTGAAATACCATAAAGTATCATCATCTGGCTTATAGCTAGCTGTGAACTTAGTAACAGTATCACTCTGATTTAGAAGATCAGTTCCATGAACTCCAGCATCATAATCTCTACCATTGGATACATTTGATCCTCTATAACCAAATTTTGATTGGCCTCTAAAATCAATATCCATATCATACTTTCTCATTCCGACCATGAAATCTAGTTTGTCAGTAACTGGGAAAGTAACCTCACCAAAGAATGAAGTTTGCTCTTCAGTTCTAAGAATATCGTTATAGAACCTTGTAGTAATTGGTCTACATGAAGGATCTCGAGCCCATGCCCCTGGTATAGGACAGTTAACTTGATATGGGGCATATGAATCTCCACCTTCAGGTGAAGCAGCTCCATTGTAGTTATACTCATTAATAGTCTTTAAAATACTTTCATCAATGAAAACACCAGCGGTGTATGAGAAAGGAAGCTCACTCATCTCATTTGAAGCTATTCTAAATTCATGTGTAGTTCTCTCATTCTGATCATCAAGAACAACTAATACATCAGCATTACCACAAGCGCTATATGAAGGTGATGTAGCTGAAGCATAATTACATATATAGTAAGGTAGCCAGTTACCAACATTTCCATATCCACTGTAATCTACTAATTGATTTACTTGTCTATCAAGATATGAACCAGTATATAGAACATCTAGAGTTCCCATTCTGCCTTCTAAAGTCATAGAAGTTTGAGTAAAGGCATCTTCTAGTGTGTCAGGAGCAAATCTTTTTACCTCAAGATCTCCAACTGCAGGGTCATAATCAAATACACCATCAGCATTAATCTCTTGATCAATATGAGTAATGAGTAAATCCCAGTTATCATTTAATGTCATTGCAGATGATAATCTAAAGCCTTGGTATGAAGAATCATTAAAATCATCCTCTACTAAAGCAGCATTATCAATTTCTGTATATGTTGTATCTGGTCCAGGGTATGAAGGACTCATTGGAGATAATGAAAGTGTTCCAGGAACATTATCAATATAACCACCTAAATCAGATCTATAGAATACACCTCTAACAGCCCAAACATCATCAATCATTGGAATATTCACAAAAGCATCAAATGAATTCGATGCTGATCCTTCAGATGTTCCAAAGATGCTAGCATTGATACCAGCCTCTGATTCATTATATTTTGGCTTATTAGTTATCAGTCTTACGGTACCAGCTTGAGAACTTGCTCCGTAAAGCGTTCCTTGTGGTCCAGGCAATACTTCGATACGTTCCATATCTGCAACGTATATATCTAAGTTTCTTCCTGGGACAGTAACTGGCTGTTCATCTAAATATAAAGCTACGTTAGGAGTAGATCCCTGAGCAGCAGATAAGAATACATTAACTGGATCTACAGCCATGCCTCTTATATATATTGTTGATTGACCAGGTCCTCGACCACCATTTGTAACATTTGGTAAATATTCAATGTATTCATCAAAGTTAGAGACATTCATCTCATCAAGATCATCTCCGGTCAGCGCAGTAACAGTAACTGGAACATCAGAAGCATTTTCTTCCTTCTTTTGTGCAGAAACCACGATTTCTTCAATAACACGCTCTTGAGAAAAACCTGTCTGCGGCATAACTGCTGCAACTGTTCCAAGTACCCCTAAAGCTACGTTAGTTTTCATATTTGAAATATACTCTTTCGAATATAAGTCGGTTATATTTTTCATATCAGCTCCCTTTAGGAAATTACTAATTTGTAAATAAGATCGACTTTTTAAATCTAGGTTTAAACCTAGATACCCCCCTGGGAAGTTTAGCTTGTTTATAGACCAGCAATTTCATTAAATTAGTCTTGAAATGACTATAACATTCAATAAAATTAATTCAAGTTTTTACATATAAACAATAAATGTAAAAAATGAATATTTTTTTCATAATTTTCACTAAATTAGTTATAGTGAATGCACTCTTTTATTAAATAGATAACAAAATGCAAAATATTAGTAAATCTAGGTTTTTATTATCCGTTTCACTTATTCTTTTAATTACTGGAATGGTTTCAGCAAATTCAGATGTTTCAGAGGCTTTATTTCTGCAATTACAAGGTTTTCTATCTAATTATTTTGGATGGATGATTATAATTCTTGCGAATGGTTTTTTAATATTTTCGATCTATCTTTTATTTACAAAATACAAAAATATTAGACTTGGTGGTCCACATGCCAAACCCTCTTATACATACATCAACTGGATTGCTATGCTTTTTAGCGCTGGTTTAGGTATTGGATTACTTTTTTATGGAGTAGCTGAGCCAGTTATGCATATGAATTCATATCCAGGAATGATTGATGGAAATAATTCATATAATGCAGGCAAAGCAATTAATTTAGCAAATCTGCATTGGGGACTTCATGGATGGGCTATCTATTCTTCTCTAGGTTTGTGTTTTGCATTTGCTTCATATAATAAAAGGTTACCTTTTAGAGTTAGCTCACTGCTTGGTGAAAAAGTGTCAGCTAATAAGCCTCTAGCTATTTTGATTGATGTAATTGCAATACTTACAACTGTTTTTGGTATAACAACATCATTAGGTCTTGGCGCTATGCAAATAAGTGCAGGTATGTCTCATATTTTTGGAGTAGAAGAATCCTTCACTAATTACGTATATATAATAATAGTCATAACTCTTTTAGGTTTAACCAGTGTTTCATTAGGATTAAATGCTGGTATTAAGAAACTTTCACAAATTAATATGATTATTGCCACTGGATTACTTTTTTTAGTATTCGCATTAGGACCTACCGTATTTATTCTTAATGCTTTAGTTCAAAATTTTGGTGCTTATTTAAATTCATTGATTCAATCAGCAACATGGACAGAAGCTTATGATTCAACAGCATGGCAAGATGGCTGGACCTTATTTTATTTTACCTGGTGGTTTGCCTGGGCTCCTTTTGTATCATTATTTATTGCAAGAATATCTTATGGAAGAACAATCAAAGAATTTATAGTAGGTGTATTGTTTGTGCCTTCTTTAATAGTATTTCTATGGATGGGAGTATTTGGCAATGCTGCTATTTATCAAGTTATAAATAATACCAGTGAAATTAGTCAAATTGTTGCAAATAATATGAATGTTGCACTATTTACTTTATATGATGTATATCCCTTAGCTCAACCTTTATCAATTGTTTCATTAATATTAATAGTTACATTTTTTGTAACTTCATCGGATTCAGGTGCATTAGTAGCATCAATGCTATCTTCGAAAGAGCAAACTGACATTAATGATGATTCACCAATTCTATCAAGGGTAACTTGGGCAATATTATTGGGTATAGTTGCTGCTGTATTACTTTATGCAGGTGGGCTTACTGCACTTCAGACTTCAGTAGTCATTACAGGGGTGCCTTTTGCAATTATTGTAGTATTTGCTTGCTTTAATTTATTAAGAGGATTGAAAGAATCAGATGATGCGCCACCACGACATATAAACTCCGATTAGATCGATCCAAGTAACTAAAAATAAAAATAATAACCAAACGGTTTTAGTGTCGTAATTCTTAAAAAGCTTTTTTAAGATAAAGTGAATAATACCAACAGAAATTGCTAGTATCCCAAAACTTATAAATATAGCTTTTATAAATTCCATTATTTAACTTTTATCATCAATACTATCATCAATGATTTCTAGCTCTTCTTTTGTCATATCTTCCTCATACACCAAAGTGTCCTTTTTAGAAAATCTTTTAACTAGGAAATAAGAAAAAATAACTAAAACTAGAATTCCAATAATTTGTACTAACATAAATTTATATAAAATTTGATTTAACTAATAATAACTAATTTTTTTATTAAACAATAATCATTTTTGCAAAAAATAAGGCTCTCACATTAATAGACTTAATTCTAAGTATGTCGCATCATGTCTAGAAGTATGACAAAGATAAGACTATCAACAAAATTTGCTTATGGTGTAGGCGCTATTGGAGAATCTAGTGTTATATGGCTTTTTAGTACCCTAGCATTTTTTTATTACAACCAAGTAATAGGTTTATCAGGAACTCTTGCAGGATTAGCAGTGTTGATAGCTACAATCTTTGACGCTATTTCAGATCCATTGGTAGGATCAATCTCGGATAATTACAAATCAAGATTAGGAAGAAGACATCCTTTTATGTTCGCTGCGCCTCTGCCAGCAATGATATGTATATATTTTATTTTTACACCCCCTTCAGGCCTTGATCAAATAGCAATATTTGCTTGGTTTGCCATATTTACTATTCTACTTAGATTGAGCATTACCTTGTACACAATACCTCATTTAGCTTTAGGTGCAGAGCTTTCAGACGACTATATCGAAAGATCGAACATCATGAGCTTTAACAATGTTTTTGCATATACAGGGGTAATTATTATGCATGTATATGTATGGTTTTTGATCTTTCCTAATATTGATGGATATGAAATGGGTCAACTTTCAAAAGATGCCTATCCTCCTATAGTATTTTTTAGCTGTATATTGATTGGTACAGCTATGACGGCCTCAGCATTCTTTACAAAAGACCAAATCCCCAACCTCAAACAAGCAGATGCAAGAAATGAAAATAATCTTGCCTTAAGATTTTTTAAAGATATATTTGCAGTATTAAAAAATCCTAATTACCTATACCTGTTACTAGGAATTTTTTTCTTATCAATATTAATCGGTACCCATGAAACTTTGGGTCTTTATATGTATACCTTTTATTGGAAGCTAAGCCCCATTCAAACTGGCTGGTTAATTATGAATAATGTATTTGGATATGCGATAGGTTTTATTATTACCAGTAAGTTACATAAAAAATTTGATAAGCCAATAATTATTGTTTTATCTGCAATTCTGTTAAGTGTATTCTGGTCATTAGCTGTAATACTAAGTTTATTTGGATTAGCGCCTGCCCCTGCTTCATGGGATTTAGTAATTTTTATAATAATTTTAGGTTCTGTCGCTGCAGCTGGTGGATCTATTTTGCATATAAGTGTAATGTCAGCATTAGCTGATGTTTGTGATGAGCATGAGTTGCTTACTGGATACCGACAAGAAGGAATCTTTTATTCTGCAAGATCATTCTTTGCAAAAACCTCAGCTGGCGTAGGTCATGTCATAGCAGGTGTAGCACTTGATATTATTAATTTTCCAAGAGGAGATATAAATGCAGAGGTTACAGAATCTATGCTTTTTAATTTAGGATTGCTTGATGGTCCTTTTGCAATGATATGGGGTTTAATTGCTGCAGTTTTCTATTCAGGATATAAAATTAATAATAAATATCATGCAGAAATTAGACAAAAACTTAATGAAAAAAATATATAATTTATAAACATGGATGCTATTAAAAATATAACTGAGAGAAATTCTGCAAGAGAGTTAATTGAGCCTCATCCATCAAGTGATGAGATGCAAATAGTTTTTAAAGCTGCATTAAGAGCCCCAGATCATGCGTGGCTAAGGCCTTCAAAATTTATTCAAGTTAGCGGAGATAAAAGAAAAAAACTATCTGAAATTTTCTTAAAAACTGCTCGTGAATTAAATGATGAATTAACAGATCTGCAAATAGAGAAATATACTAATGCCCCATTTCGAGCGCCAATGATAATTATTTTAACTTCCAATCCAAAGGAACACCCTAAAGTTCCAGCAATCGAACAAATTATCTCTACAGGATGTGCTGGTCAAAATATTCTTCTAAGCTTGAATGCATTAGGTTATGGCGCGATCTGGAGAACAGGTACTTTTGCATTTAATAAACTAATATCTAAGAACCTTGGATTAGAAAATGGTTCAGAGGTAATAGGTTATATTTATACAGGTACTAGGACTGGATCAAATAAAAATATTCCTAATTTAAATATTGATGAATATGTTAATGTTTGGTAAAAACAAATAATAATTAAATGTTATATTTATTTATATAATTTAAATAAATAAAGGTCCTGAATGAAAATTTTTTCCATAACGCTTTTGGTTGTAGCTCTAATAGCTGCTTTTGTATACGGTCCTGGAGCTTTGAGGGTTTATAGAATTATGCATTTATATGATGAAGACAAGATTGCAAATAACTTTATTAATATGAATAAGTTATTTACAACATCAGAACCAATTCAACCGTCTTCTAAAGCAAAACCGTTACCTAAATCAGATAAACCTTTCTCTCTTCCAAGCACTTTTTATTTTGAAGATAAAGATCAAGATCTAAATGCAGCATTAAAACATTTTAAAACTGATGGACTCTTAATCATTAAAGAAGGTGAAGTTGTTTACGAAGAATACTTTAATGGTAATAGTCAAACAACAAGACATATATCATGGTCAGTTGCTAAATCATTTCTATCATCGCTTGTAGGTATAGCAGTTAATGATGGGTTGATCGATGATATCAATGATCCTATTACAAAGTATTTACCTGATTTTAAAAATACTGGATATGACGGAATTAAGATTAAAAATATTTTACAAATGTCTTCTGGGGTTTTATTTAATGAAGATTATGCTGACCCAAATTCAGATATAAATAAATTTGGAGTAGCTATTGCGAGAGGAACATCATTTCGAGACTTTGCTAAAACTTTAACAAAAGATAAAGAACAAGGAACTTACAATCATTATGTAAGTATAGATTCGCAAATGTTAGGCCTCTTGCTTGATAAGGTCACAGGTATGCCGCTGAGAGAATATTTACAAA
>CESQ01017965.1_pt1 | contig 13861 bp, 15 predicted proteins | sample 361401 | NCBI WGS metagenome assembly CESQ01 (sample SAMEA2622119, study PRJEB7988) | marine metagenome | isolation source: saline water (ENVO:00002010), including | reverse complement strand
GCTTTTACAATCGCATCTTTGTTTGAACGATAAAATTCTCGAGTTTTTTTGAAGTCATTCGCAACTGAACCAGTAACGAATACTTTATTGCTTTTACGAGTTTCATCGACGTTAAAAAATTTAGGCATAATTTTCTCCTTTTTTTATTGGTTTAAGTTAAAAAAATAATCTCAGATTAAACAATCGTTGCAAACAATAAAATTATACATTAATGCATTTAATTCATTCGTGCTTCATTTATATCACACTAAGCTTCGAACTCTTTATATATCTACTTCAAAAAAAATAACGCTCGCACACACACATACACAAAAAAAATATCAACGATTATTCAACAGAAGATTAAAAATCTTCGTGTTTTTGTTGTTATATATAAAATCTAGGCGTAGTTTTATGATAGTTGTGGCTAGTGGCGTAAAATTTTTGTTGATGGGGGTTTCTGCGTTGGTACTATATCGATTGGCCTCTAAGATTTTTTTACCAAAATCAGTGGCGCATCTGCTTCAATAACAAGTGGATCACACTCAAGATTGTAACCTTCAAGCACGTATGTTTTACCATTAGCTCTATAGTCCTTAAATTTCTCTTCAACATTACGCTCAAAGTACTCTTTGTTTTCCACAAGGTACTTTATGCAGCTTTGTTGGTTCTTAAAGACAATTTCGTTCCATGTACTACCTACCATTGTTTCACCAAACATATAGAAACCAAAGAACGTAATAACCCAACTCATAGTTTATTAATATTCTGACGAATCCATTCGACGAAGTCTGGATTATCTTTAATTATTTGTGTTAATCCATTGGCCATAGCGTTACATATACGCTCTTCTTCTTCGTCTTTCAGTTGTAGTCCTAGCTGAAAACACACACCATGTAAGGCTTCATGTATCACGGTGTTTACTAAGGCAGCGCCAGTCTGCGCTCCGTCTATGCCAATCTTTTTTTCTTTAGCAAAGAATTCACCATAAGCTTCAGTAGTAGTAGCATGAGTAGGATTCCAATATTCAATCGTATAGTCCTCATAGCCAATCTTAAGAGTCTTTAGTTGTTTCATTCAGTCCTTTGTGTGAGTTATAGGTGTCCACTAGAAGAGGAGGAAAACTAGTGGACTCCTTTAGTGAAATCTTTAGTATATCTTTACCGACCCATATCGATACGTGTACCTATTATTGGGGTATGCTACGGTACTCTGTAAGTTAATTTCGTGAATCCTCGTGTAACCTAGAGCGTTGTCCGTGCCACTTTTTGCTCTTTATTGGTCTTCCAATGGCACTTTCCATAAATTTGTCGAGTTCTTCTTGAAACGCGGCTTCTTTATGTTCTATGTTAGCTCTGTTGCTATCCACGTCCATAACTGATGTCCAATAATTCACGGCCATCGATAAACAGTCGATTAAGTCATCGTGTTTCAACGCGCCTTTATCTTTAGTCAAACGCGACATTTGGAAGAACAGTCTATGTTCTTGCTCGTGATCGTTATAGTCCTGTCGGATTAAGGCATCATCAACAACTAGTCGGTGTTGATTCATAACCGGCTCAAGTGTATCTATAATGCGCTTTTCTTTTTGCACATTATGTCTTACTTCCTCTATTGAGCACGGATATATCGTATGTAATATAGGCTGCATTATTTGCATAAACATTCCATCACCAAAGTTGCTTTCTATAACAATTTGATTAACGTTTTGCCTTTTAGCAGCATAACAAATATTTTCTAATGTTTCTTGTGAGTAACCACCATCTAAGGCGCCAAATTCTGTAAGATACAGTGTACCGTGTAGCATTTTAACAATGCAGTAAGCAGTCTTGTCGGCGCCTCGTCCTGATGGGTCGATAGCCATTACGCTTCCTTCCCATTTTTTGAAATCTTTTGAAACATGAAGTGGTGAGGTATAGTAATCGCCTTTTAGTCCCACATTTGGAATTTCTGGATCAAGAGCTTTTATTTGGTCAGGTCCTGATGCCCATAAAATCTGTGTTGGTCCTTCAGACCATGATTTAGATCCTGATACAACAATAAGATCGTTAAGCTTTAATGGGTAACGGTCCATATCAGACAAGGTAGTGTCTAACATAAACTGTAAAGCAAAACCTGAACGACCATACGATATTTCACGTTCTAGCAAGTCGTTCTCATCAAATCTTTGTGGATCAGTTGGATCTTTTACTTTTGTTTTACTCTTAGCAATATGAGGCGCTAATTTACCACCATAATTTACTCTTTGTGTATCGTTTGGATAACGAGCAGGCCAAATCCTTGTTTTGAATCCTCGTTCTTCTAATGAGTTATATAAACTAAATTCTGTTTGTGGAGTTCCTAAGAATACAATACGTCCAACTTCTGGTTTAATAATCGCATCAAATTCTTTAACTGTTTCACCTAATCTGTCTCTCATGAGCTGTGTTTGTGAGTTATTTGCAGACTCAACGTCATCAGCAACAATAAGATCAGCACGTGATCCAGTTAATTGTGATGTAACACCTAGCGATTTAACAGAAGGTGCGTGTGAAGCAAGAGCAGGACCAACATCAAACGAGATTTTAGACGATCTTTGATTTTGGTTTGGCTGCAAGTGTTCAAGTATTTCCATTTCACCAATAAGTCTTTGTGTAAATGTAGAGAAATCATCAGCTCTACTTTTAGATGCAGAAACAACAAGTATATTTTTTTGTGGGTCTAGTAATAGTTGGTGGCAAACAAAAGCTGATGTGATCCACGATTTACCAACGCCTCGAAAAGCTTCAATAACTAATCTTTTAGGACCAGCTTGTAAAAATTCAGCTATATCATATTGGAGTGGAGTTGGATCAGGTAAGTTTAAGTGTTTCCAACAAACAAATAAAAAATTTTTAAAATCTTTAAGTCTTGGGTCCATTATTTTTTTGAGCGATTGTATGATTTACTTGTTATTCTTAAATTTTTCTTAGAGTTATTTCTTGGGTTACCGTCTTTATGATCTATATCTTTTCCATCGCCTTTACGCACTCTTCCAGATCTTGTTAGCTGTCTTCTAACTTTATTTCTACTAGCTCTGTCTTTTTTTGCTGAACGAGATGCATGAAACTTTAAGTATTCTGCTCTGTAGTCTCTAGGCATTCTTCTTCTCCTGATTCATCAAATGGTAAATTTTCAATAATATTTTTTGGCTCCTCTTTAGTTTCTACTCCGTATTGTTTAGCAATATCTAAACAAACTTTTAATTCTGTAGCACTTAACTCTTCTCCACTAGTAAGTTTTGAATGAGCTTGCTCAATTAATAATTTTGTAATTGCGTTTGCTTTTTCTTTAGTGTCTTTCATTATTCCATTTCTGAACATCAAACGCCGGACAATCTTTTTCAGATATTTCGTTGTGTCCTATTATTTTTGCCCCTAAATGTCTTTCTTCTAATTGGTCAATTAAGTGTTCTAAACTTTGCCATTGGTCTTGTGTAAAATTGTTTTCTGAAACAGTATGGTCTTCTTCAGTAACACCTCCTATTAAACATACGCCTAATGAATTACTGTTGTAACCTCGTGCGTGTGCACCTGACTCAGTTTCTTTACGGCCTTCTTCAATATTTCCGTTTCTTTTAATAACGTAGTGGTAACCAATTTTGTCAAAACCTCTTTCTTTATGCCATTTATTAATAGTTGCAGCATCAATATCCATAGACGGTCTAGTGGCTGCGCAATGCAATACAATGTACTTTATGTTCATTCTAAACTACTTCTTTCCAAAGAATTTTGTGGCTCCACGAATACCAAACGACGCACTTACAATTACGCCTAATGTATATTTATACCAATCCGGAGTCATTGCTAACGCAGCAAATCCTCTTTCTACATATTCAACAGTAAACGGAAGGAAACATAACAGTAACGGAATCGAAAACAGGATCGTCAAATATTCGTCTTTCCATGAGTCTTTGCTACCTTTAATAGCTTCTACGTCCCAGTCTATTTCACCTGCAATTTGTTTTTTCTTTAATTCTGTTTCTGCTTTAATTGCCGTAAGCTTTTGTTCTGCTTTAGCTTTTCTAGTGTCAATAAAACCACCAATAGCATCACCTGCGACACCTATAAGTGGTTTAATTAGCATTTGTAACATATTATTCCTCAATTATTTTTTTAATTTTTAATCTTCCCATGTCTGAGTAAAGTTCAGCTTTTACTTCTTTACACATAACGTAAATTCCTTCTTGTTCTTCACCAATTTGTCTCGAAACAATTCTTTTCTGCGCCAAACAATCGGCCATACCGTCAGTTGGAACGTACTCTAAAACTTTATCGCCATTTTGAATCATCATCATTGCAAAAACTATTTCAATCATTAGTGAGTTCCATTCTTTTCTTCTAAATCAATTATTCTTTCTTCGTGAAATTGTATTGTCATATCGTTTTTCTTTATGTTAGGTACTTCGTTTTCTACTTGTGTTTTTAGTTTTTCTTGATTAGTTCCTAAAAATTCGACCAACATAAATAATTCTTGTATTTGTGGAGATACCATGTCTCCTTTAGGAACACCGTCAATAAATTCGTTGGCAGCTTCTAAATCTTTTTTAATAAGTTGAAGCTCTGTTTCTATAATATTAAGTCGCTCAATGACTCCAAACCCGAACCAAGCACCAACAATACAAGCACCGATAATACTGATAAGGTTACGAGCAGGCATTGAGATTGCGGTGTTTTCACTTAATTTCATCTCGCTAATCTTACTACAGTAAATATTATTCCGACAATAACACCAATAATACCAACGGCAGAAACGAATCCCCAGCCACGATTCATATTAGCTTTTAAATCTATTATTTCGTCTCGTTGAAATTTTGTTTCTGTAGCAAGTGAGTCTATTTTTGAAATGAGCTCTTTATAGCGCTCTTCACAAATTGCTTCGTGAGTATCAATACGATGCTCTACTTCAGTGGCCATTGTTTTAAAATGCTACAATTGCCGCCGCTACAAGTATAACTACTGCGAATAATGGTATTTCATACCAAAATAAATAATTAAAATTTTCGTAAAAATCGTAATCTTCTATAAATTCTTTAATCTTTTTTATCATTTTTTTGGCTTTGGTTTTGGTTTTTTTGGTTTTGATTTTTTTCCGTACATTTGCAATTTTCTTCCTTTGCTTTTAGTTGTTGTTGTAAAGTTTCAATGGCAATTAGACACTGAGCTATTTCGGCTTCTTTAGCTTGTAGTCTTTTAAATATAAGTTCCATAAATTTCAGGTTTCCACCTTCTCCATAGTTGAACAATCCTGTTAGGCTTGTCTGTTAAGTTTTTAATTATTGTTGAAGCACTTGCTTGTTTTATAAATGTATCTTTATCGTAAGATACTCCATCGATTTCAGATTCGTATTGTATGTATAAGTAGCAATCATCAGGGTACTCTGCTACTTCTTTCTTTTCTGCATTAAATTCGCCATTAGGCGCTATATTAATTTGTCTGTAATCAAATGAAATATGGTCTTTAACTAATAAAGAAACTGAATTGTCTTCATAAGCTATAGTTGTGTGAAGTGGAACGTTTAATATATATCCTAGAATATTTCCATCGATCCATTCAGTAGTACCTAACTCTCTAGGGTGGAGTTCCATAATACCTGCATCCATATCGTATTCTACTCTTCCATATTGAGGAGTTGTCTTTAAAAACTCATAGTATTCTAAAACATCAGCTTCTGTGATGTTGTCTACTCCAACTTCCCAGCTTTGTGTCATATAAACGTTTTCTAAAACTATTTGTCCGCAAACATTTCGATTAGAAATAATTTTTTCGTTACCGTTTAAATAATTAACATCAAAACCACCTTGTCCTTTACTAAGCATCTTTTGCATCTGTGCTCTTGTAGTAGCCATAGTTCCACAAGATGAAGTAAATGAACCACCTTTTTTTAAAAGAGTAAGTTTAGATATGAAACAATCACCTATTCCAAAATCTTTTTTGCTAAATTCAATCATAAATTATACTATCTCCACCGTAAATGCGCCTGTAAATTCGTTTAGTATATTACTGCCAATAGTTGTGCTACCTGTTGAGCTGTGTGTTCCACCATCTATTGAAATAGAATGTGAATGGTAATTATCTAAAGTCTCTACATCTATTTGACCTTGACTTGGATTCTGTGCGCCTCCATTTCTTATAATTATACCATTTCCGGGAGTTTGACCTGAAACAAAAGGAGATGGAAAAACTGCGTATTGCGTTCCATTAATTTTTAATGCTTTACCTGCAAATTCTGACCACACATGAGAACCACCTTGAGGAGTGTCTCCATAAATATTGAAACCTGTAACACCTGCAGGCAATGAAGTTGTACTATAACCTGTTCCTGAATATCTTGTAGCAAGCCACATATCAATTTTGTAGGTGTTAAGACTAAGTTTTGCGTTAACTTCATTATAAGCAATAATTGCAGTTAAAAATCTTGATGTTCCGTTAACAGTTATTACTCGATCTTGTGCAGAACCACCACCACTAATACTAAAATTAAAATATCCGTTTGACCCTCTACTACCGCTACCACAATATCCTTTTGCTGTGTATGTAGTCTGAAAGTAAGCGTGAGTCCACGTAACCGTGTTTCCTGTAAAAGCTGCACCGTCAACAGCACTTGCACCATACCACTCATTAAATGCCATTTGCGCAGCTGAGTTTTTACCGATAAGTCCTCTTATATCTGCGTCATTTATTGATGCTTGAGTGGCAGAGCTTCCTCCTGCTTCAACATGCATCTCATTAAGAGATATTGCTCCACTACTTGTAAGAGGCACTACTTACCTCCTTTTAATTCTTTAATTTCTGATTTTAATTCTTTGATTGCCTCAATGAGATAACCAATAGTATTGCCATAAGCAACTGATTTAGTGCCCATCTCATCATCTGCAGTTTTGACTAATTCAGGAGCAATCTTTTCAAACTCTTGCGCAATTACTCCACTATTAGCCACACCGTCTCTATCAAAAGTGACTCCACGCATTTGAGAGACTTTGTCTAAAGCGTTGTCAATTGTTTTAATGTTTGTTTTTAATCTTTCATCTGAATACGCTGTAACATTATTGTTAAAAGTTGCGGCACCAGCATTTGCTATATCTAAAGTTAATGCAGTAATTGTTGAGCCACCGTCATTACCTTGAAATAGCATTGAACCATCTTGTACACTTGCCTTAACATAAAAATTATTTCCACTAGAAGTTAGTCTACCTATTTCTGTTCCACCTACTACATGAAAAATTCCATCACCTTGAACATTACCTGAAGATGTAGTTGAACCTGTTACGGTTATTCCACCACTTGCAGTTTCAAGTTTCTTAACGTTGTCGTGATATAGTTGTGTACTTCCATTATGAACGCACTCAATGTAAGTTTCTGTTGCGTCTGGATTCATTAACAAGATATTTTCAGCTTGTAATTTTAAATGACCTGCGCCGTTTTCTTTAATAACACTATGGTTGTTACTAGTTTCATGATAAATTTGTAAATCTTGACTAGCACCAAATTCTAATTTTTTATCGTCTGGTATAGCAATACCATCAGTAGTTGTTGTAAATACAATTGCGTCATCGTATCTTAACTCAACAGCACCATCGCCTGTAAACGTTGCCATTGTATCAAGAGCATTCGCTTTTACAATTTGTAGTTTGTTAGTTTGAATTAATAAATCACCTGTTCCAGCGCTGTCTTTAATATAACTATCATTTCCATCGTGATAAATTTCTAAATCATTACTATCTCCGAACCTTGCTTTAACATCGTCGTTAAAGTCAACACCGTTAGCTCCACCAACACCAGCAGGTACTGATGCCCAAGCAACACCTGATGCTGCACTACTATCTGCTTTTAAATAATGTCCGTCAGTTCCAACAGATAATATTGTTGGGTCTCCTGCTCCATCTCCAACAACTATTTGACCTTTTGTAGCAAGGTCTGAGTTCATTATTGCTCCTGCTGCATCTACATTCGTAGCATCTGTAACATCTGCTGAAGCTTCAATAGCATTTAGTTTTGTAAGTAAAGCATCTGTAAAAGCATTAGTATCTGCCTCACCTTCATAAGCAGATTTAATTTCTGCTCCTGTTTGGTCAGCAGTAGCTGAAGCCTCAATAGCATCAAGTTTAGTTCCGTCTGTTTGTAAATCTCTTCCATCAACAGTTCCTGAAACAATTATGTTTCCTGTAACATCAAAATCTTTATTTACATTCCATTTAGTTCCTGAGTGAGTGTAAGTAAGTGTAGCACTTGCTCCATCAATAGTAAGTCCAGCGCCATCTGCAGCAGAGCTGTCAGCAGCTCCACTTGCTAAGACCATATTTTTGTCATCAACAGTCATTGTTGTTGAATTAATTGTAGTAGTAGTGCCATTTACAGTTAAGTTTCCACTCATGGTTACTCCACCAGTAATATTAATATTTCCAGTTCCTGTAATATCGTTTGAGTTTAAATCTAAATCTCCTCCAAGTTGTGGAGTAGCATCTCCAGCTACACTTGTAATTCCTCCAGCTGTTATAGATTGCCAGTTGGATCCGTCGTAGTAACCAAAAGTATTTGCTGATGTATTAAACGCTAAATCACCTGCGTCGTTACTTGAAGCTGGATAAGAAGTATCAACTCTATATCTTTCACCAAAACTATTTACACCTGATAAATTACTAGCAACTGTATTAACATTAGCAATTGAACCTCCAACATTATTAACATTTGTAATAGCTCCAGCAACTGTTGTAATATTTGCGTTGTTTGTAGCAGCAGCAGTTACATCTGATGCAATGCCTGCGACTGTAGTTACGTTTGCTGAAACACCAGCAACGGTTGTAATATTTGCGTCGTTTCCTGCGGCCGTTGTAATATTGCTTGAAATACCAGCTAGTGTATTCATGTTTGTAACATTGGCTGAAGTTCCTAGAACATTCATGTCATTAACAACATCAGCCGTTCCTAGAGTATTCATATCTGCAACTACATCTGCAGTTCCAAGTGTATTCATATCTGCGACTACATCAGCCGTTCCTAAAGTATTTAAGTCTGCAACTACATCAGCAGTTCCTAAAATTGCCATATCAGCGATAGCGTCAGCAGTACCAAGTAATCCTATTTCAGTAGCCTTGCCTGCAACTGCTCCTATATCTGTAGCGTCAGCAGCAACAGCAGTTACATCACTAGATATACCAGCGACTGCTGTAATATTTGTATTGTTGCCTGCAACTGTAGTAATATTTGAGTTTGCTCCAGCTACTGTGTTAATGTTTGCGCTGTTAGAATTAACAGCATTAATATTTGTTGAGTTTCCTGCAACAGCAGTAATGTTTGTATTATTACCTGCTACTGCGGTTACATCTGAAGATATGCCTGCAACAGTTCCTATGTCTGTAGCATCAGCAGCTACTGCGTTTATGTTTGTACTGTTACCTGCTACTGCATTTATGTTAGTAGAGTTTCCTGCTACAGAAGTAACATTAGCTGAGATACCTGCAACAGTAGTTACATTTCCACTTATACCTGCGACTGTATTAACATTTGCAATATCAGTGCCTACTGTATTTACATTTGCAATATTTACAGCAACTGTGTCTATTTCTGAGGTTGCTTCATTTAAGTCATTAGCAGCAGTTTCTATTTCTGAGATTGCTTCGTTAAGATCATTAGCTACAGTTGTAACATCTGCAATGTTTGTAGCGACTGTATTAACATTAGCAATAGCGCCTGCTACTGTTGTTACATTAGCATTGTTACCAGCTACTGTAGTGACATTTGCTGAAATACCAGCGACAGTTGTTACGTCACTAGCTATGCCAGAGACAGTTGTAATGTTTGGAATATTTGTGGAGATGAATGCTCTGTTTACTGCGTCTGTGTCAACAGTAGGAGCAGCAACATTTTTAATTCTTTTTGAATTTGCGTTCCATTGGAAATCACTTGAGTCAATAGATATTTTATCTGCTGCGTCATCAATAGCTTCTTGACCCAACATAAACCCTTGTGTTGAATCTGTATCTAAATCTGTTTCTGTTAATACGGCTCCTGAAACATAATCCGTTAATCTTGCATTTTGACTTGTTGCTCTTCTAAATTCAATTGAAGTTGTATTAACAGGAGCTGGTGAAATTGTTGCTACAGTACCGGCAGCATTGAGTGTGAAAGAGGTACTAACGCCGTTAACCGTGCATGCTAAATGCGCCGAGTCAATATAAGAAAACGGAATTGCAAAAGCTGTTGTGTTTCCGTCTCCTGTGTATCTTACGAAGGAGTTTGCCATAATTTATTATTCCTATAGAGGTATCTGTTAGTTTGAATAGTTAAGTATATCCTTAAATACTTCTTGGTAATCGATATAACCTCGCTTATCGTCTACCGAGTATAGTGATTGGAATCTTCCAAGTGTTTGTAGTTTGTAATCTTTGCTAAGCTCTGGATTTCTGCTTATTACAATGTCTTTTATTTGAGTTCTGTATAAACCATAAAGGTCTCTCATCATTTTAACTTTTGCTACGTTTATATGACCAGTAGCAGCATTAATTCTATTTTCATTGTATCTATCGTCCATAGTAATCATTTTGTACATGGCTTCTTTAACAGTAAGACCATTATACTGCGCAAAATATCCTTGTTGTCCTTGCAATTTATAATGCCCTAACATTTTGTGCATAACGTCAATAGGCAATTGCTCTTGACCATCTACAATCATTGCATATTTTGGATTAGTTAAATCAATTGTAGTTCCAAACAATCTTTTACCTTGCATGGAAATTCCTTTACCTACATCGTCTTTTGTTGTTTGTGCTATTTTTGCAAGTTCGTTATAAACAATTGAGTCTTCTGTTGTTATACTTCTACCTACAATCATTGGAGCCCACCATTGTTTAGGAAATCCAAATAAACCTTTTTGTTTATGTTGCACTTCGCCAAGCATATTGTATTTAGGTGGAACGCCTTCAGCATCTCCCCATGTAAGATTATTTACTGTATCTGCCAATGTTCTTACTTCACGCATTAAAGGATCTGGATTTAATTGTCTCATAAAACTATTATAAGGAATAAAACTTGCTGCGTAGTTGTTTGCAACTTTTTTCCATTTATAAGGAGTTCCTTCAGCAATTGAAGTTATGAAATCAGTAATACCAGTTAAATACGTTTTTGATGTTAAGTTTGATGCTACTGATGCTACTGCAGCTATACCAATGTCTCTGTCTCTTTCTGAGCTTGCAGTATTTAAAAAGTAAACTAAATCTGCAACAACACCTACTAAAGCAAAACGAGGATCCATACGTCGATAATCAATCCATTCTGTAGTGCCATCAGGGTTATTTATTTTAAATGAGTATGGTCTGTGGTTTAGTAACCATGCTTCTCTTAATACTGGATTTTTTGGTCCACGACCTGTTATTTTTTCATTAAGTGTTAAGTCAGCTACTTGCCACACTAAAAATGTTCCAAATAATTGTCGTCCGATTGCTTCTGCCGCTTGGTGCCCACCAGCTTTAATATCCATAATATTTTTCTTAGCAACTGCTCCAAACACAGGCATACGCCTTACAGTATGTCGCCATAAGTTTACTGGTGTTCTTACAAACGGAACCAATGTTTTAAATATGTTGTAATCCATTGCCATCATATTTTGTACTTTTGATCCCATATCGACCCATACGTCGTCTTCGGCTAAATTAGATGTAAATGTGTTTTCTCGAGAGTATTGTCGTGCATCTTTGTTTTGAAACTTACCATTTTTATCAAATCCATTTTTTTCGTACTTAACAACAAAGTTATCAAGATCGTTTCCTTTTAAACCTTTTTCAAGACCTTCAAAAACAGCAAGCTCGTGTAACTTTGCTCTATAGTTTATTTGTTTAAATAATTCATCTGATGTAATTAGTAATCTTGATGGAATCCTAAATGCAGCTCCAATAGTATCAACAATTAGCCCACCAACTTGATTTTTAATATTTAAGTTTTTTGCTGAGAAAGCTCTTGGTGCTTTATTCTCGATAATACGACCCATTACATCACCGGTTAAATCTTCGCTTATAAAAGATTTTTTTACTGCAGTAAGTGTATCTCTAATGCCACGAAACATTCCAGCGTATCTTGCGTAAGCGCGGTGTAGTTGCACTAAGTCTGCTTTTACAAGTCCACCAAGTGCTAATTCTGCCGGTCTTAAAAATGTTTCTATAAATGTTGAGCCGGTGTTAATTGCTTGAGTAAATGGGCCAGATAATAAACCATTAATATATATTTCAATTCCAATATCCCATGTTTTTTGTTGCCAAGTGCGTTCTACAGCTTTTCTTATAGACCCAAAATCGTCCATTAAAGCTATTTTTGCAGCAAATGAATCTATGTCTCCTTCAAATGCTTTTGCAACTTTATAAATTTCATCAATATCAATTTTAGATGCTCCAGTTTTTATAACACCTGCTTGTGTTGTTCTTGCAGCAGCTTTAATTGCAGTTTTTAATTCGTCAGTAGTATTTATAATTAATGCCAATGCTTTTGATAAGTTTGCTTCAATAACTGCATTTTTAGGATCTTTAGTTAATGCTTTTGCCAAATTAATAGCTTCTTGTCCTAAACCTTGAAGAACACGTTTAGTTGCATGCACGCGTATTGGCATCTCTTCAATATTATCAATTTTTAGTAGTCCATTTTTAATAACGTCGCCTTCTAAATCTAACATATTAGAAAGTTTTACTAGATCATCGTTTGTTAAAACTTTATCCCATTTTTCTTTGTAACCGTGTTTAGCAATAGATTGAATAACGGCATCAATAGCCATCTGAACATCACTAGAGCTTCTAAAGTTTTTGTGGTTTATTGGTAAATCAATCTCATCAATCTTTTTGTTTCCTGCAATTACGTCATCTAAAGCTTTCATATCGACAATTACTTCAGTTTGTTTTGCAGAATCAAGAACATCGTCGGATTTCATAGGTGCTTGTGGTGGTCCAATAAAATCATCAGCTTCAACTCTTTTTACTTCGTCCATAGTTAAACCAAGCTGTCTTGCTTTTACCGCAATACGAGCTGCTTCTACTCTATCGGCTTTCCATTTATTTGTTGTTGGATCTACAAACTTTCCTTTAAACGCGCCTATACTTTTTATTATTCCTGTAATTCCAACAGTAATTCCTGCGCCTTCTAATGCTTGTTTAAGTTTTATTTTAGCAACAGAGTCATCTTCATCAGTTGCTAAATAACTTATTACAGGTATTTCTAATGCTGGAAAATGATGAAGAAGTGCATCAACAGCCGTACCGTCTTCAGGATCGAATGCCGTAACATCAGCGAATGCTCCAGCTGCAACTTCCATTCGAAGACCATTTACTAAAGTGTTAATTTTTGGTCCAAGTTGATACATTTTTTGAGCAGTGCCTTTTGGATCAACAATACCCATTGTTATTTGTTTAAAACCTTGTTTTGCTGCGCCGTAGTTTAAAAAGAATGCTAAAATATTTTTATTTAAATGTCCTCCCATTGTATCAGGTATAAGTGCTTCAGGAGTTATTGCTTCGTCAATTCCACCTTCAGCAAAGTATTCTTTTTCTAATAATTCTGGTTTCCACCCTTTACCTGCTGCAAATTGCAACGATGCGTTACCTAAACCAATCCACGGATTAATAACCCAGTTTACAAATTCAGCACTTCCTCCTATTGCTTGGAATGGTGCAGCTAATACGCCTTTAGTTCCGTCAATAAAATTTTCGCCAAAAGATCTTTCTTTATTTTGTTCTTCTATTACTTTATCAGCTTCATTAAGAGAATTGATTGTTTGCTCCCACTCCTCATAAGTTAAAACGTTAAGTTTCTTTTTTTCTTTTTGTTCTTTCCACTCTTCGTAAGTTAAAATTCTAGGAGCAATTGTAATTTCAGGAATTTCTTCTTG
>CESQ01032038.1_pt1 | contig 13972 bp, 14 predicted proteins | sample 361401 | NCBI WGS metagenome assembly CESQ01 (sample SAMEA2622119, study PRJEB7988) | marine metagenome | isolation source: saline water (ENVO:00002010), including | reverse complement strand
ATTTAGAAAAGAAGTAGACCGTATGAGGTCATGGTTGAGAATTTTTCTTATTTTCTCGCCAAGACTTCGAAAGGTAGGCAACCCCATTGCTTTACTAAATCACGTTGCCGATTATACAACTAGAGAACTTGATTTAAGGAACGAAATCTCTGGCGCCGAAGAATTAGCGAGAATACAAGCAGAAATTGCCGATGAATTCCCAACACCTAAACTGAGATTCCCTAAGTATTATCCAGAATTGTCAAATGAGAATGTTTTGGTTTCTGAATTTATTGAAGGCATGTCACTTGAAGAAGGTATAGAAAATAAGTTATTAGAATGGTCTACATTATTGGAATTATTCCGTATTCATGGTGCTTATCTGTTTGGAATCGGAACGTTTCATGGTGATCTTCATCCAGGAAATTGTATTATTGACAAAGAAGGCAGATTTGTTTTTATCGATAATGGGGCAATTTGCCATGCACCATCATTTGTCAATCGTTCATTATTCAATTTCTTTGAGCATCTTTCACGTCAAGAAATGCACTCGGCGTTTACCTCATTACTTGACATGACAAACAAAAAGCCAACTGGGAAGAAGTTGCAAAAATATCTCAAGCGAATGAATGAGATATATGTGGACTTTGAGAAAAAACCTGTTGGTGAACAGAGTCTTACTAGAATCATGATGCAAACAGTTCGAGCCGCAGTTGAACTCGCCAACGCAGAGTTTGGCGAAGAAGCATTCCCAATAATTAGGGCACTAATGTATCTTGATGGTCTAGTTATTAGAACTCATCCAGAGGCCTTACTCATCAAATCAATGGGCCCTTATCTCAATGAGTTCAGAGTTAAATTGGGCATAGATGCAACTACGGCTTGAGTGATTTAATGGTCAAGAAAGCAGCCGTCATTGGTGCGGGAATTTCTGGCCTGTACACCTGCTTGCTATTAGAAAAACATGGATATACAGTAGACTTGTTTGAAAAAAACAGTACAATTGGCGGTAGGATGTCTAGTGAAAATAAATCAGGATTCATATTGGATAGAGGATTTCATGTGATGCAAACCGGTTATCCTATAGCCAGTTCAGTTTTTGATTATGAAAAAATGGGATGTAAAGCCTTTGAACCAGGAGCATTGATAATTAGACCGGACAAAAATAAGCCAAAAGTATGGCGATTTGCTGATCCATTTCGAAGACCTTTGAAGGGAATTTTAGGCGCCTTTAGTTTGTTCACAACGCCACTTAATTTGTTAAGAGTGGGTTTGTTGAGAATCAAATTAAGTCGTATCAAAGATGCAGATATATTCAAACAGAAGTCACAAACAACTCTTGAGTTTCTTAGTTCAAGAGGTTTCAGCGAGTCATTTATTAAATCATTTTTCTCACCCTTATTTGGAGGCATTTTCCTCGAATCTGAACTAAGAACTGATGCGCGAATGTTTAGATTTGTTTTCAAAAATATGTCGCGAGGCAATATGGTTTTGCCGAAAGATGGTATTTCCGCTTGTCCAAAACAGCTATTTGAACAGCTAGAAAATACTTCACTGAATCTAAATTCTAATATTTCATTACAATCTGAAATTGAATTAATTAATGAGGGCCAAAATCACATTTACGAGGTTATTTTTAAAGCATTTGCTCCAAAAAACGAACCAACTAGAGACGTTTGGACAATACACTTTGCAGCACCTAAATCGCCTTTAAACAGTAAATATCTCATGCTTAATTCAACCTTAAAATCGGAAGATAAACTGATTTCTCACCTTGCAGTTCCATCTGATATACAGCCTAGTTATGCACCAAAAAATCAAGCATTGATAACTGTGACAGTAATTGGTGAAGATGCCAAAAAACATGGTTTAATTGATGGTAAAAGTGTTGAAAAATCAGTAATTGCTGAACTATCAACATGGTTCCCCAAACAAATATCATCTTGGAAAACTATCAGCGTACAGCATATCGAAGCGGCATTACCTGAATTGACAAGTCAACATTTCGATAACTTAATACAATCAAGTAATGGAAATTTATGTGGTGATCAAACATATCATGGTAGCGTTGAGGGCGCCTTAACCTCTGCCCAAAGAGCAGTCGATAAATTTTTGAAAAATGCTGCATAGGGCTGAAATTCAAATCAGTTTTGTAATATGGAAAAAAACTCTTCTTTATATGTCAGTCTAGATGATTAGTTTCTATGCAAGCGAAGACAAAACCTACTGCAATAATTGTTGGAGCAGGCCCTGGAGGGTTAGCGAGTGCTATTCTTCTTGCTTATTCTGGTGTAGATGTAACAGTAATTGAAAAAGAATCCGAAGTTGGCGGCCGAACAAAACTAGTTCACAAAGATGGTTTTACTTACGATCGTGGACCCACTTTTTTTCATTTTCCAGAAGTGATAGAAGAAATCTTTCAAGCAGTTGGCTTAGATGCTCATGAGGAATTGGAATTGATACCTCTAACCGATCCATCATATAGGCTGGTCTTCGGTGCTGGTGGACAAATTGATGCTACTAGTAATCTTGACTTAATGACGGAAAGAATCCGAGAGTTATCTGGAGATAAGAATGCTCGAGGGTTTGAAAAATATGTAAAACAGAATCGCAGGAAATTAAATTTGTCGAAAGCTTGTCTTCAAACACCTTGGACTGGCCCATCAAACTTGTTTTCCAAACGTGCTTTAAGAGTGGCGAAGGTCTTGAAACCATGGGCTTCAGTCGCCAGCGATTTAAGAAAGAACTTCGATGATGAAAGAATTAGATTAGCAATGTCATTTCAAACCAAGTATTTGGGAATGAGTCCTTTTCATGCCCCATCACTATTCACTATTCTTGCTTTCTTAGAATATGAGCATGGTATATTTCACGCAAGAGGTGGGCTTGGCTCTATCACGCCAAAACTTGCTAAGATTGCACAAAGATTTGGTGCTAAAATAAGGACATCATCTCCAGTCAAAGAGCTAATTTATGAGGGTAAGGCCGTTATTGGTGTTAGATTAGAGGATGAAACAATTTTCGCAGATAAAGTCGTAGTCAACGCAGATTTTGCTCATGCAATGACGACTCTTGTGCCTAATGAAAAGAGAAAGAAATGGTCTAACAAAAAGTTGGAAAAGAAAGGCTACTCATGTTCAACTTTCATGTTGTACTTGGGTATGGACAAAACCTACGATGATCAACCACATCACCAAATTTATGCGTCACAACGGTATGAAGAGAATTTGAATGACATCACCAACCACAAAATTACTTGGGATGATCCTTCATTATATGTGCAAAATGCCTGTGTGACAGACCCTGATCTAGCACCTGAAGGATGCTCAACACTTTATGTACTGGTTCCTGTGCCAAATACTCATGAATCGATTAACTGGGAAGATATCAAAGATGAGTATCGCGATATAATAATCAAGCAGATGGCTAAATTAGGTTATGATGACCTTGATGAACACATAATTTCCGAAACGATTGTTACCCCAGATGATTGGGGCGCATCAGACATATACCGTGGAGCAGTTTTCAATCTTGCACATAACCTTGGACAAATGCTTTGGAAAAGACCTCAAAACAGGTTTGAAGAAGCCAAGAACCTGTACATTGTTGGCGGAGGAACTCATCCAGGTAGCGGACTTCCAACGATCTTTGAAAGTGCTAGAATCAGTAGTAAATTATTACTGGCGGATTTAGGATTAGATCCTGATTGGAATGGTGTTAGCAACTGGTTCCCTGATGTAAATAAGCCTAAGATTAAGGGTAACAAATCTGGTTCAAATAAGAAAAGTCATGCTTCCGGTGAAGGACATGCAGCATAGATTTCTATCAATATTGGTCAGTTTTGTCATCCTTCTTTCAGGATGTACCACTTCAGTTGAAGAAATAGCATCAAATGAACCACCGTTACAGCTTTCATTCAGTGCAAAAACACTCGACAGAGTTGAAGATGGAGGTTCAGAATTTAATCTAAAGCAAACTCTTGAGGAAAAACCAGTTCTTGTTCTATGGATTGCTGCTGGATGTTCCGGCTGTCACGATTGGACGGAAATGATTAGAGAATCAATTGGCAACGGAAGCATCAATGCTTCTTCTGTTAATGTTATCAGCATTCATCGATGGACTGAAATCGAATCTACAGATCAAGTAATGGATGTGTTTGGGGTCGAAGAAAACAACTCGTATTATTCTCCATGGCCGATTGTCTTGCCAAAAGATACCGATATGATTGTTGATTTTGAAACAGGTATTGAAACTGATTTTTCTGTAATTGAGGGGTTTAACAGCCCAGGCACTCCAACCGTACAATTGATTGGTCAAGATGGGGTAAAAATGTGGCAATCAAAGTCTTATTGGGCAAATTTTTCTATGCTTCAAGAAGCATGGGATGTTGCTGAAATGATTTCAACTTAGTAAGCCTGCAATAATCAACCTCAAAGACTGTGCGCGTCAGGGTACATTTGTTCGCCCCCTTGTGGGGAGGCGGTGAAATCTTTGGGTGAAGGAATTAAACTGCCTGTAATCAATGGACTGGGTCGCACAAATCGAATAGATAATTGGTGGTCACAGCCATTGGCTATGGGTTTTGCACTGACATTAGCGCTATTGTACACTTTTTGGCGGCTATTCCTACATGATTCAGGAATTTCATACCAACTTGATGGTAGCACAGTAATGTCGCCAATATTTTCGCCTAATGTCTTGGAGTGGGAATTATTTGGTCTATCTGATTGGGATCATCCACAATGGGTTAATGCAGCAATATTGGTATTATGGATTCCTTTTGGTTTTAGAGGTACATGTTATTACATGAGAAGAGTATACTACAGAACTTTCTTCGCTAGTCCAACCGCATGCTGGGTTGATGAACCAGATATCAATAAGAAACTAGGTTACAAAGGTGAAAAGCGGATATTCATACTCAATAACTTACATCGATACTTTTTGTATGCAGCAATGATAATCATTGCTATCAAGTGGTGGGATGTAACTCACACATTAACTTTCGAAGGAGGAGCATATGGTTTCTCAATAGGCACTTTTGTAATGGCTATTGAAGCATTCTTGCTGACAATGTATGTAACTTCTTGCCACGCTCTAAGGCATCTTGCAGGAGGTATGCTTGATAGATGGACTACGGGGATTAGCAGAATTAGAGGGAGGATTTTTGGCAAATTAAGCCTAACTAACCGTTCACATGGGTTTTGGTTTTGGACTTCCCTCGCGTTTGTTTTCATTGGTGATTTATGGGTTCTAGCAGTAAATGAAGGGTATTTGACTGGTCTAGCCGACTGGAAACTAATTCTGTTTTGAGGTGATATTATGGCTGAAGATTTCAATAAGTACGAATACGATGTCATCGTAATTGGTGCAGGTGGAGCTGGCTTACGTGCTGCGATTGAGGCGGCAAGAAGCGGTGCAAAAACTGCAATTATCACCAAGTCATTACTTGGTAAGGCTCACACTGTTATGGCTGAAGGCGGCTGTGCTGCAGCGCTTCAGAATGCAGATCCAAGAGATGGCTGGAAAGTCCACTTCCATGATACAATGAAAGGTAGTAAGTGGTTGGCAAATTGGCAAATGGCTGAATACCATGCTAAAGAGGCGCCAGATCGAGTTAGAGAATTAGAACAATGGGGTGCAGTGTTCGATCGTACCAAGAAGAATCTCATTAATCAGAGGAACTTTGGTGGCCATACATTCCCGAGACTAGCGCACGTCGGCGACGCAACAGGTTTGGAAATTATCCGAACTTTGCAGGAGAGAGGAATTCATGAAGGCATTGATATTTTCATGGAATATACTGTTAGGCATTTACTCAAAGAAGGCGATAGAGTCACTGGTTGTGTTGCCTATACCAGAGTAGATGGGGATTTCCATGCTTTCTCAGCAAAATCAGTCGTATTAGCGACCGGAGGAATAACTAGAGTTTGGTCAGTTTGTTCAGGCTCCTGGGAGTACACGGGTGATGGTCATGCCCTTGCACTTTGGTCCGGTGCGGAACTTCGGGATATGGAATTTGTTCAGTTCCATCCAACTGGAATGGTTTGGCCGCCTTCTGTGCGTGGTATTCTAGTTACAGAAGGTGTTAGAGGTGAAGGAGGTAGATTAACAAATTCTGAAGGTGTGAGATTTATGTTCGACTATGTCCCTGAAATGTTTGCAGGGGATCACGCTGAAACAATAGAAGAGTCAGACCAGTGGGTTGAGGAAGTTGTTTCAGGAAAGTTAGCTACAGTTCGTCGTCCACCGGAGTTGTTAACAAGGGATGTAGTCGCTAAGGCGATTAATTCTGAAGTAAAGGCTGGAAGAGGATCACCACACGGGGGGGCATTCCTTGATATTTCACACCGTGGTGAAGAAGCGATTCTCAAGAAATTACCTTCAATGCATCATCAATTCAAAGAATTAGCTGGTGTTGATATTTCGAAAGAACCAATGGAAGTTGGCCCAACAGCTCACTATGTTATGGGAGGGGTATTGGTTGATGCAGAAACTCAAGAATCTACAGTTCCGGGTTTATTCGCTTGCGGTGAAGTAGCATCAGGTTTGCATGGTGCAAATCGTTTAGGTGGTAATTCTCTATCTGACCTAATTGTGTTTGGCAAACGAGCGGGTGAATTTGCTGCGAAGCGTGCCAAAGACCTCGCACAACCAGTTATCGATGAAAATCAAGTTCAACAAGCAATTGAGGTTATGCTGGAGCCATTTGGTAATGAAGGCGGTGAAAATCCTGGACTCATTTATGATGAATTAAGAGATATGATGCAAGCCAAAGTTGGAATTATTAGAACCAAAGAAGAATTAGATGAAGCAATTGAAGATTTGAAGAACTTTGAATCAAGAATGTTAGCATCCTATCCTGGTTCTTCAAGAAAATATAACTCAGGTTGGCATCAAGCCCTTGATTTGAAGAATATGGTCGACATATCATACGCAGCAACTTTGGCTGCCTTAACTCGCGAAGAGAGTAGAGGAGGTCATACTAGAGATGACTTCCCTGTCCCAGATGACGAATACTGGGGTAAAACTCTGAATATTATTTACATGGAAGATGGTGAGATAAAAATCCGTCAAGATCCAGTCATTGAAATGCGTGAAGATTTGCAAGACGCAATTAAAGAAGTGAAGCAAATGATTGCAGAAAGAGCCGCAGAAGCAGGAGGTGGTAATTGATGTCACTAAAAGGCAAGAAGCAGAATTTCAAGATTACTAGAGGAGAAGGTGAAGATTCTTCAATGCAAGATTATGAAATTGAGTTAGATGAAGGCATGGTTGTACTAGATTGCGTACATAGGATACAATATGAGCAAGAGCCAGATCTAGCGGTTAGATGGAATTGTAAAGCAGGGAAATGTGGTTCTTGTTCAGCAGAAATCAACGGCAGACCTCGATTAATGTGTATGACTAGGATGAGCGATGTTGTTCAAGAAGTTGATGAAGGTGAGCCAATTGATATTCGCCCAATGCAGACATTCCCTCATATCAAAGACTTGGTTACCGATGTATCGTGGAATTATGAGGTTGCTCAAAAAATCAAGCCAATTAATGGTCCGGAAGAAATGAATTGGGAATTCAATCAAATGGAAGCCGATAGAGTACAACACTTTAGAGAATGCATAGAATGCTTCCTATGTGTTAATACATGTCACGTACTTCGAGATCACGAATTGTTTGATGATTTTGCAGGTCCAAGAAATTTGGTAAGATTGGCACAGTATGAAATGCACCCACTTGACTTAGAGGATAGAATTCCTGAAATCAAGAAAGAATTTGGTGTTGAATATTGTAATATTACCCGTTGTTGTACCGAGGTATGTCCAGCTGGCATACAAATCACAGATGATGCAATAATTCAACTAAAGGAGCGAGTGGTAGACAGGTATTATGATCCATTACAAAGGATTTGGCGAACCTTGACACGACAAAAAGTCCGCTACTGAAGGAGATAATAGATGGCCAAATATATGTTGGTAAAGAGTGTCTTAACGACAATACTTGGAATTTTTTTCATCAATGTAGGAATTGCTCATTTCACAGATACAGAATGGTTTGAGCCAATAGTTCCAGAATTACTTGGTGACCCTACTTTTTGGGTTTTAATTACCGGGGTATTCGAAATTGCTCTAGGAATTGGGATTATTGTTCCACAAACTAGGCGCTATTCTAGTTTAGTGATGGTTTTTTTCCTCGTGGCAGTTTATGTGGGCAATCTCAATATGTGGATTAATGATATCCCATTAGGTAATACGACTTTTGCTACAATTTGGCATGTCATGCGTTTAATTGGACAATTAGTAATGATTGTAGTTGCTCTTTGGGTTGGAGAATGGCTAACAAAGAGTAGACAACAAGATTACTAAATTTGATAGTTAAATTGTTTTTATTTTAAATTAAAAAAAGCCCCCTCGAAGGCCTAAACCTTCGAAGGGGCAGTTATATTCCGCAGAATATATCAGTTCATAAGGTGTCTAAAGACTAGGAATTGGAGCTCAAAGGTGCTCGATTCCAGTTTTCTTGACATTTGCCTTCTTGATCTTATCAGGAAGCCAGGCTGGGCCATTTGCAGGCTTGTCAACCATTGATATACTGCCAGTAAAGCAGTGGACTCTCTTGGTTCCACGCTCTCTTAGGCGTATATTTGTGTGTCCACGGGTTGCTGCTTTTAGGGCTGCACCACGTGGTTGTTTGCTCGCAAATACTTGGCTTGTATCTTTGCCGCCCTGCATTAGGACGAAATATTTCTTATCAGACATTTTGGATAACCTCCGTGTTGAAGTAAATCAGTTAGGTATATAGTATTTTTCCCAAAAAACCGCTATACTGCGCTACATATGGGGAGCAGCACCCCTTTCGGATTCCCAAATTTACCATAATCGTAGCATGTAAAGCATGTCAAATTATGTCCGCACCTGCTAGAGTTTTCGTATTTATGACTCCTTCAACAGGTCTAATCATTTCTACAACCGTTTTCGCAATTGATGCTAAATCCTCATCCACTAACTTGATGATTAAATCATAGTCTCCAAATAAAACCGTGATATCATCAACATTATTCATGCCTTTAATTGTGTTAAAAGCTTCAATTTCCATTCCAGGCGTCACGTTCACAAGTACATATCCTACAGCCATGCTATCACCATTGCTATGAATAGGTAGATAATGAATTATTCCAAAAAAACAATTCGGACAGTTATATAATTGGCAAAAACCTCGATAATTCACACTTTTTTGCGAACTAAATAAGTAAGACAGCCCTCCATGCTTGTACGATGCCGGAATTATACATGGCCAGAACCTGTAAATGGGGGGTCTTAACTGTCGTTGGTGGAGAAGTATGGGATCATACTGGTGATGCTCTAATTACTCCAGCAAATAATCGACTATCAGGAAGGGAAGGTCTAGATGCGACGATTCATGCTAAAGCTGGGCAGGAGTTAACTCAAGTCACAAGAAATATTTGCTTAGAAAAAAGAAAAATCAACGCTCCACCTTGTGCGGTAACTCATAATGTAGTAACCGAACCCTATTCTCTTTCAACTAATTTCAAACATATCATACATGCAGTTGGGCCAGATTGTCGAAGACCAAGTCAAGATGAATCTAGACGGGAATTATTACCTGAAACATATTACAATTTATTTGATAGATTCAAAGAAATGGATGATGTTAGAAGAATTGTTTCGCCACCAATTTCAATGGGTATTTTTGGTTATCCTCACAGAGAAGGGGCAAGAATCACATTAGAGGTTTTGCTTAGCCATATGGATGGGGAAGAAGATCCTGGTTTTGATGAATATATTTTGGTAATTAAAGAACGTAATTTCATCAGTAATATGCGTACTGTATATCGAGAATCTGAAGATCAGTTACCTGGTATTGACACAACAAATCAATAGGTGATAAATTGGTTGACCTAGTAAATTCGGTCGCCAGTTCCTTTCCATCAGATAGGAAAAGTTTTGATTCTGTGATTATGATTTCTAACAGTGTTAAAAAGATTAGACAGATACATGAAGTAATTCCTAAGAATGTAAAAACGACGATTTTGACCAGTAAATCAAGAGTTATCGAATCATTTGTTGAAGATGAAATATTAGTCGAGATGATGGATGAATCATTGTCTTCTATGGGTTTACAAGTTTTATCACAATTACATGATATGATACTTCAAGCGATTGGAGAGGGGAGAATCTCTCGTGGAGAAAAAATCTTAGTGATTCTTGCCGAACCAATAGATGGAATATTTTCTGTTGACACAACCATGCTAAGTGCAAATCGATTTGCTAGTTTAGCCACTGAGATAAATGTCGATTTAGAGGTACTGACCAAATCAATGCAGTTAGCAAGACATATTGGTTCAAGAGGTAGAGAAGGGCATTCAGTCGGGGCATTATTTGCCATTGGCTCGCTGCCCAAACTTAGGAAGTTTTCAACTCCATTAGTATTGAATCCATTTAAAGGTCATGATTCGGAGAAAAAAAGCATATTGTTTGATGAGAATCATGAAACATTAGCGGAATTCGCCTGGCTTGATGGTGCTATTTTCTTTAACAAAGAAGGGGTTGCGAGCGATGCAGGGAGATACATACAGGTTCCTGCTGGAACTCAGCCAAAATATGGTGAAGGCGGTAGACATTTAGCAGCTAGAGCAATTTCTCAACTTGCTGAATGCGCAGCAATTTGTGTATCTTCATCTGGAAAAATCACTCTATATGTTAATGGAAGAGAGCGATACAAGGTTAGATTGAACTGATTATTCAGCTTCTTGCAATGTGCTTTCGAATGGATTTAATCCAATTTCCGCAGAATTAATTCGAAGGTTGATGAGATGTAAATCATCTTTTACTCCTTCGAGGGAGGCAGAGTGTAGATTTCTATTGACTATCTCCTTGATTCTTTTTATTGATGCCACTCTTTGATTCCTATCTTTAGGTCTTAATTGCTCGCCTCTAAGCGACATCAACCAATCTTCTAATACATTCTTACCCCATTCTGGTGCTCGCATTTTTGCAGCTAGTAAGATATCAGAATTTCTATGCCTAAATCTTACTCTACCATCGCTGATTCTAGTGGCTTGAATTGAACCAGGGTTCCATATGTCTAATGGAATATGCAAATGATGTCTAATTTCGATTCTATCACGTTCCATATTCATTGCATCATCCTTGAATAAAAAATCTGCAACAAGAACACTGCGTGGTAATTTTATGAATACTTGAACCATTTCATCATCTTCAAACCACTCTAAAACCTCGAGAGGATTTTGTCCCCAAGTTTCATCACACCATTCAGCAATATCATCGCTTAGCGGTTGCATGGTTGTTCCTTACGGTACTGCTTCTTCAACTTTGTTCATGTTTTGTCAATATTCAAATCGAGTGACAATATGGCAAGTACATGGCTGCCAGTTGGGGAACGGTTAATTTCGACTGGTCTTTCATTTTACTACTGATACTTTCTTGGTATATTTTGTTGAGAATTTGGGAAAACAATGGTACGCTTGATCGTTGGAATGCTTCACGGGTTTTTGGTGTCATACTAATGGTTAGAAGTAAGCGAGGATTGAATTTACTTGACAAAACCGTGAAGCCGCGAGGGTTTTGGCGATTTTACGGCGAAGTTTCTCTCTGGGTGTGTATATTTTCCATGCTTATGGTTGGATTATTAATGATAATTGCATTCATTACATCATTGGTATCTCCACCACAAACACCGCCCCCAGCCGCCAGTGAATTAGTTGCAATCCCTGGTCTTAATCCGGTTATTCCTCTAGGTTGGGGTGCATTAGCATTCATTGTAGCATTGGTTATCCATGAGTTTGGTCACGGTTTGCAGGCTCGAGCACATGGTATGAGAATTCGGTCATTTGGTCTGTTACAATTGGGCCCATTGCCTCTAGGTGCATTTGCTGAGCCTGAATATGAAGAATTGACTAATGCTCCAAGTAAAGAAAGAATGAGAATGTTTGCAGCAGGTCCTGCAACGAATATTTTTGCTGCAGTTGTTTGCTTGATTTTCCTTGGAGGTTTGGCCGGTCAATTTGTTGCTAATGATTCTGGCGTACATGTTAGGGGTATCGTTCAAGATGAGGGTGCCTTTGATGCAGGGTTACAACCGTGGGATACAATCCAATACATTGATGAAAAACCGGTACAAGATGTTGATGAGTTCTATGATGTTATGGAAGGCTATTCTGCTAATGATAGTATTAGTATAACGGTGATGCATAGTGATGGACAAATCGAAACTCTAAATGCGACCCTTTCAGATAAGTACGATTATTACGTTAATCTAGGTTGGTCAGACTCAGATTTGGATGCACTTGGAATCGATAAAGAAGATCCATTTCTTGGTGTTGAAGGTCTATCAGGTGGCACTGCAGGAATAGACCGATTGGCAGGGCCATTATCTCCTCGCTGGGATGGTAATATATTACAAAAATCATTGATGGTACCGTTTCACACACTCAGTATGATGATTGTACCTTTTGAATTGCAAGGTGTTGCAATGCATCCATTTGAAGAATCGTTACTTGAAGCCGATGACAATTCTTTTGCTCAAGCATTAGGTACTAACGGTTTACTTTTCTTAGTTAACTTATTCTTTTGGCTATTATGGGTTAATATTCTACTTGGATTTACTAATCTTATTCCTATGGTTCCATTTGATGGAGGTCATATGTTCAAAGATATGTTGCGAGGTATACTTAACGGCATAAAGAATGTTGGGCGCAAATTGAAATTTTGGGACATCAATCCTATGTGGATTGAGCATATTTCAAGCAAAGCATCTAACATTTCATCTTTAGCATTGCTTGGAATGATTTTGTTTATGTTGATAATTCCATATTTCTAACATCATAATTTGCGTTTTATCAATTCAGCTAGAATATTTCTTTTTGGGTCATGAGAGGTTGATTGTTGATTATTTGGTTCATGTAGTGAAATCTGTTCTGTTGTAACGTTACTACGAGATTGTAGATTTTCTAGATTATTCTCTGGCGATTTAGTTTGTGAACAAATTAGAGCAATGAATTCATTCAATGCCAAGCCTTTTTGCCAGTTTAAGTAAGGTTTGCCATTACGAGTCAATGGTAGACTTGGAATAAATGGTGCAAGTTTTCGCAGTTTTCCATGGAGTGTTTCAGTTTCTACTCGAAATATTCTCCACGAATCACCTCTTACGCCCTTTAGTCGATAAGCATATAATGGCATTAAACAAGATCTATTTCCTTCATAGACCAGTGAGTTATACTGGTCAACAGTTCTACCAGATAAGTATAATTTTGCTTCTTTAGAAGATTTTACTTCAATTGGGAAACAAATATCTCCACGTAATACAAGTAAATCCCCTGATCCTTCAATACCCGAGCCGGCTGCTCTCACTACGAGAAATGGTCTTTTTTCGACTAATTTCATCTTAGCTTTCTCAACTTCATTACAAGATTTGATTACTGCGTTGACGCCTTTTGTCAAGCCAGCGAGAACTTGTCTCAGTTCTCTCTCATACTTGCTGCTCACGATACTGTATCATTGTCAAGCGTTTTTGATTACTTCGGTATGCATAGTTAGATTAATGACGATTTCGAGGTAGTGGGAAATTTCGGTAGGTTTGTGGTCATCAATGGTTTGGCAGGACTATGTCGCGATTGGCCATTCGGACTGAAAACTTCCGTTTGTCATTCAAATTGATCGAAAAACTTCGTTTAAAATCACTCGAATTTGAAGTAATTGATGTCAATAAAACGGTACCGAGTGAAAATATAATTTGGTTTTCTTCACCTTCTGAAATTTTGGATTTTCCATCAATAGGTACTCCGATTCCAGTAGAAGTTGATAATATTGATTCAGCTATTTTGTCAGCAATCTTCCAACTAAAAGGCTCTCACGCCTCAGTTTCTTTGGTAATTGGTATAGACCCCGGGCCCTATCCAGGCATCGCATGGCTTGTCGATGGAGCATTTTGTGGAATCTTAGAGTTAACATCTATCCAA
>CESQ01193366.1_pt1 | contig 13990 bp, 25 predicted proteins | sample 361401 | NCBI WGS metagenome assembly CESQ01 (sample SAMEA2622119, study PRJEB7988) | marine metagenome | isolation source: saline water (ENVO:00002010), including | reverse complement strand
ACTAAAGGATGCATCTAATTGCATTTTCCCTATACCTAAATCATCTTGTTCGTTAAACTTTCTCTTTTGAGCTTGTTGATAACCTCTTCCCCTGGTGACTGTCATATTTATGACCAATTCTGTTTTGTCGTTAGTGATGTTAGCGATACAGAAATCTGGATTTTTAATCTCTAATTCCGCACTCTCTGTGATGTCCGAGGCAAGAACTGGTCCTTTCCCCTTTTTTCTCAATGTGACATCCATTGATTCTTTTTCGTGAAGAACCAGAGCAAGTTTTTTTATGTTAAGCAAAATTTCAAGAACATCCTCTTGAACGCCCTCTATAGTGCTGTATTCGTGAAGAATATTTTCAATAGTAACTTCCGTAACTGCACTCCCAGGAAGCGAAGACAATAACACCCTTCGAAGGGCATTGCCTAAGGTATGTCCGAATCCTCTCTCCAAGGGTTCAATGCTAATTTTTGCATGTGTTGGTGACATTGCCTCTATGTCAACTAATTTTGGTTTAAGAAAGTCATTTTTATTCATATGTCACCTATTTTGAGTATAATTCTACAATTAGAGATTCGTTAATTTCTGCTGGAAGTTCTTTTCTTTCTGGACTTCGTATAAACACGCCAGACATCTTTTTAGTGTCCACATCAATCCAATCATTCTCACCTTTAACCTCAGCTAAGCTCATAGCAAGCTTTACACGTATCTGATCTTTTTTTGATTCTCTTAGTGATATTTTATCTTTTGGACAAACTTGGTAAGAGGGTATATTTACAACCTCTCCGTTAACTTCTATATTTTTGTGATTAACGAGTTGTCTAGATTCTGCTCTTGTAGAACCCAAGCCAATTCTGTAAACTACGTTGTCCAATCTAGACTCGAGCATATTGAGTAAATTTTCACCAGTCGAACCTTTTTTGCTGGCAGCTTTCTTATAATAATTTCTAAATTGTTTCTCTAATATGCCATAAATTCTCTTAACTTTTTGCTTTTCTCTGAGCTGAACTGAGTAATCAGACATCTTAGCTCTTCTGGCATCTGATGGTTGACCTGGTTTTTTTTCAATATTACATTTAGTATCTAACGCGCGTGATCCAGATTTAAGATATAAATCGGTTCCCTCTCTGCGCATTAATTTGCATTTTGATCCTGTAAATTTTGCCACTTATACTCTCCTCTTTTTAGGTGGTCTACAACCATTGTGGGGCAAAGGTGTGATATCTGTGATATTTGTAATTTTATAGCCTGCACTATTTATTGCTCTTACAGCAGAATCTCGTCCTGGTCCTGGTCCTTTAACTAAAACTTCAAGTGTCTTAAGACCATAATCAGAGGCCTTACTACATGCTTTTTCAGCTGCTACTTGAGCTGCGAAAGGTGTGCTTTTTCTTGAACCTCTAAAGCCTGAGCCACCTGATGTGGCCCAAGATAAAGTATTACCCTGCTTATCAGTTATTGTGATTATTGTATTATTGAAAGAGGCATATATGTGAGCAACGCCTTCATTTACAATTTTTTTCTCTTTTTTCTTTTTTGTTTTGTTAACTGCCATTATTTTGCCTTCAATATTTTTCTTGGTCCTTTTCGTGTTCTACTATTGTTTTTTGTTCTCTGTCCTCTAAGCGGCAAGCTTTTTCTATGCCTGATGCCTCGGTATGAACCTATGTCCATTAAACGTTTAATATTTATTGAATTTTCTCTTCTTAAGTCACCTTCAAGTTGATACTTTTCAACAAAATTTCTCAATACCTCTAAATCTTGCTCACTAAGATCTTTTACTTTTTTGGTCCTATCAACACCTGAATCCAAGCAGATTTTGTTCGCTCGAGTAGGCCCAACACCATATATCGAGGTTAATGCGATCCATATATGTTTTTCATTTGGTAAATTTATTCCAGCTATTCTTGCCATTTATCTTCTCTCGGTCGACATTATATATTTCATTTCCATTTAATACTACCTATTTAACCCTGTCTTTGCTTGTGTCTAGGGTCCTTATTGCAAATTATGCGAACAACACGATTACGTCTTATAACCCTACAATTTCTACAAAGCTTTTTCACTGATGCTCTAACTTTCATTTATCTCAAACCTCCGCCAATACCTTTCAAATTCGCTTTTTTCATCATCCCTTCATATTGATGTGAAAGAAGATGAGCTTGTATTTGTGCCATCAAATCCATAACCACGATTACTACGATTAAAAGAGATGTTCCACCGAAATAAAATGGGACATTAAAATAGAGTATCAAGAATTCAGGAAGAAGACATACTGCAGTAATATAGATTGCACCAACAGTCGTAAGTCTTGTTGTTATATCATCTATATATTTAGCTGTTTGGTCCCCAGGTCTTATTCCTGGAATAAAAGCACCAGATTTTTTGAGGTTGTCAGCTGTCTCATTCGAATTAAATACAAGTGCTGTATAAAAAAAACAGAAGAAAATGATAGCGAACGCATAAAGCATTATATAAAGAGGTTGTCCTGGAGAGAGGGACATTGCAAGATTTTGAACCATGCTTCCTTCACTACTTGAACTACTCCAACTCGCGATTGTTGCAGGGAATAATATAATAGCAGAAGCAAAAATAGGAGGTATAACCCCGGCCATGTTAATTTTAAGTGGCAAGTGTGAGCTTTGAGCAGCATACATTTTTCTACCTTGCATTTTCCTAGCATAGTTTATAGGAATTCTTCTTTGTCCTCTTTCAATGTAAATTACAAAAGCAGTAATTACGAGAGCAAGTAAGAATATCAATATAACAGTAAATCCCTGAAGCTCACCATTTCTTGCTAAGTCAATCGTGTTGCCTATCGCTGAAGGTAAGCCAGCAACTATCCCTGCAAAAATAATAATCGATATTCCATTGCCAATCCCACGTTCTGTTATCTGTTCACCGAGCCAGACTAAAAACATCGTTCCAGTAACAAGTGTAATAATTGAAATCATTATGAATGCAAAACCAGGATCTATAACAAGAGTCGTGCTAGCAGTGTTCTGATTTTCTAATGCGTTTGCAACACCAGCAGACTGTAGTATGGCTAATAAAACTGTGAAATACCTTGTGTAGCTTGTAATTTTTTTTCTACCACGCTCCCCTTCTTTTCGTAATTGAATCAGTGGCGCATAAACATGACTCATCATTTGGATTATGATTGAAGCTGATATATAAGGCATCACACCTAGTGCAAATATAGACATTCTAGACAGAGCGCCACCTGAAAACATATTGAACATATCAAGAATACTTCCGCGTTGTTGATCAAAAAGAAATTTCATGACCGAGGGATCTATCCCTGGTAATGTAATGAAACTTCCTAGACGGAATATTATCAAGGCAAAAATAACAAAAAATACTCTTTGCCTTAACTCGTTTGATTTTGTTAATCCACCTAATCCAGTACTGTTGTTATTTAACCTAGACATCTATTTACCAATAAACTCCGCTACAGATTTTGTACATCTAAGACCTTTCAGGGTTTTTTTATCTTTGATAGTACATGGTCCAATTATTTTTACTTTTTTAATTTTCTTATTTATCATCTTGTATTTTTTAAGTATATCCAACGTAATCTCAGATTCTTTTATTTTTGATAATCGATCATATTTTAATTCAGTAGAGAGAATATTAACCCTAGAGCTGAAACCTACTTTTGGCAGCCTTCGCTGCAACGGCATTTGTCCGCCTTCAAACCCAACCTGAACTTTGCCGCCTGTCCTTGATTTTTGGCCTTTGTGTCCCCTGCCACAAGTTTTCCCTGTGCCAGAGCCAATGCCTCTGCCCACTCTTTTTTTCTGTGATTTGCTCTCTTTCTGTGGTTTGATTTCACTCAAAAAATTACTCATAATTATGATATCTCCACCATGTGTTTTACCACTTTTATCATTCCTCTAGTTTCTGGACTATCAATAATGTCAACTGAATGATTAATGCGTCTCAAACCAAGGCCTTTTACACAAGCCTTCTGTTTGGTTGTGCATCCAATTAAGCTTTTTGTTTGTTTGATTGTTATTTTTTTAGTAGCCATTATTTATATCTCGCTTGTTTTTTTGCCTCTCTTAGCTGCTATATATGCAGGGTAAAACATAGACTCTAATCCATTCACCGTTGCCTTTACTACATTAATAGGATTTGTTGACCCGATGCTTTTTGCGAGTACATTATGGACTCCTGTTGCCTCGAAAACAGCTCTCATAGCTCCTCCTGCAATTACACCAGTACCCTCACCCGCTGGTTGCATATATACTTTTGCTGATCCATGTGAGTGAGTTACAGCATGAAACAAAGTTCCTTTCTTAAGAGCGACCGTTATCATATTCTTCTTTGCTTTCTCCATAGCTTTCTGAATTGCAATAGGCACCTCCTTTGCTTTGCCATATCCGTAACCAACCCTTCCATTGCCATCACCAACAACGGTAAGTGCTGTGAATCCGAACTGCCTGCCGCCCTTCACAACCTTTGCTGTTCTGTTAACTGCTACAAGCTTCTCAATATAATCTGATTTTCTATCTTCGCCAGCCACTATATATTTACTCCATTTTCTCTAATTGATTCTGCGAGTGCTTTGATTTTTCCATGATATTTATATCCAGATCTATCAAAAGCAATTTTGTCTATTTTTTCTTTTTTAATAAATTCTGCTACTATTTTTCCAATTAATTTGGAGTTTTCAATATTATTTGATTTAATTTTGTCTCGTATTTTTTTCTGGTTAGTAGAAATGGTCTTGATCACTCTGTCGCCATTTGGAGTCAGTAACTGCACATATAAATGATTAAGCGATTTATACACGCTCAACCTGTGTGAGCCAGACTCATTGATTCTATCCCTCGTTTTTCTAGCTCGTCTTAATCTTGCAGATTTTTTACTGGTATTTTTGCCTATCATTTTTTCTTTGCCTCTTTCTTGATGATCTGCTCATCGGCATACCTAATTCCCTTTCCTTTATATGGCTCAGGCGGTCTTACAGATCTGATTTCAGCAGCTATTTGACCGACTTGCTGTTTATCTACTCCACTAATCTCTATCTCTGTTTGCGAAGGTGTCTCAATTTTTAATCCCTCTGGAATAGGAAATTTAACTGGATGAGAAAACCCCACTGTTAATTCTAATATATTCCCTTGTGCTTTAGCTCTGTAACCAACACCAACTAATTTAAGTGATTTTTTCCAACCTATACTCACCCCATGAACCATATTAAATAATAGTGCTCTTGTTGTACCAGATAGAGCAGTAAGATCTAATTTATCAGTCTGCACGGACAATAAGTTATCCTCTTGGATGAGTTTTATACCATCATTTTTAGTAAACTCTAAAGATCCCAAAGGCCCCTCGATTGTAATATGATTGTTATCAATCTTGAGTTGAGTTTTTTCAGGTAAATTTATCGGTTTTCTAGCTACTTTTGACATAATTTATGAGACAACACAGAGTATCTCTCCTCCACAATTTTGCTCTCTAGCCTGCTTGTCTGTCATCACACCTTTGGATGTCGAAACGATACAAACTCCCAGACCGTTATTAACATTCGGAATATTTTTAGCAGACTTAAATATTCTTAGACCTGGACGACTTACTCTTTTAATGAGTTCGATCACTGGTTTACCCTCGTAATATTTCAGCGTTACTTTGATGAGCTTTCTGTCTTCTCCCTCCACAGCAGCAGATTCAATGTAACCTTCCTGAAGCAAAACTTCACAAATTGAAAACTTAATCTTGGAATGGGGGATAAAAACTACCTCTTTAGAAGCCTTCTGCGCATTCCTTATCCTTGTAAGTAAATCTGAAATTGTATCATTCATGCTCATAATTCTTTACCAACTTGCCTTCGTTAAACCTGGAATGTCTCCTCTCATCGCGGCTTTCCGTAATTTTGATCTACCTAAAGAAAATTTTCTGTAGACACCGCGAGGTCTTCCTGTGAGTGAACATCTTTTTCTCTGCCTTATGGGCAGAGAGTTTAATGGTAATTTTTGTAATTTCTTCCTCAATAATGAAGCTTCTTCAAAAGTTAAGTCCTGATTCTTCAATTTATTTTTTATTGATAATCTTTTTTCCATATATTTTGCAGTGAGTGTTGCTCTTTTCTTCTCCCTTTGTATTACTGATGCTCTAGCCATATTATTTAAAAGGAAAATTAAATTGCTTTAATAATTCCATTGCCTCCTGGTTGTTTTTTGCACTAGTTGTTATACAGATATCTAATCCCTTTATTCTGTCTATCCTATCGAAATCGATCTCTGGAAAAATTATATGTTCTTTAATACCAAGAGTATAGTTCCCACGACCATCAAAGGAACTTGTATTTAAACCTCTAAAGTCTCTAGTCCTTGGTAGAGATATTTTTATTAGTTTCTCGAAAAAGTCGTACATCTTCTCTTTTCTGAGTGTTACTTTGCAACCTATAGGCATACCCTCTCTAAGCTTGAAATTTGCGATAGATTTTTTCGCGTAAGTTAGCACGGCTTTTTGACCTGAAATATCTGTTAATTCTTTTTGGGCAGATTCTAGAACTTTTTTATCTCCCATGGATGATCCTAATCCCATATTAAGGGTAATTTTTGTTAATCGCGGCACCTCCATTGAACTTTTCAGCTTTAGCTGATCTTTCAAAGCTGGAACAATATTTTCTCTATAAAATTCTTGATATGTATTCATTAGATATCTATTACCTCTTTGTTAGATTTATAAATGCGCACTTTCTTGCCATCTTCTAAAATTTTACATCCAACTTTATCTGCTTTCTTTGTAATCGGGTTAAAAATCATTACATTAGAGATACTTAGCGGCATTTCTCTCTCAATAATTCCTCCAGTCTCCTCTTTGTTAGGATTTGGTTTAGTGTGTTTTTTTACTAAATTAACATTACTAACTACAAGTTTAGTATCATCGATAACTCTCAAAACCTCACCTTTCTTTCCCTTGTCTTTTCCAGCAATCACTATCACAGCATCACCTTTTCTTAGTTTTCTCATAACTACCTCAAAGTACCTCTGGAGCAAGTGAAACAATTTTCATAAACGTCAGTGCTCTTAATTCTCTTGTTACTGGTCCAAATATTCTTGTTCCTAAAGGTTCAAGTTTGTTATCTAAAAGAACAACAGCATTACTATCAAATCGTATAGCAGAACCATCAGATCTTCTTATGCCTTTCTTTGTTCTTACGATGACTGCATTATACACCTCTCCTTTTTTTACCTTTCCTTTTGGTATTGCATCTTTCACAGCAACTTTTATAACATCACCTATCGTTGCAAATTGACGATGTGAACCACCAAGCACCTTTATGCACATTAACTTTCTTGCACCGCTATTATCAGCTGACTGTAATGTTGTTTGCATTTGAATCATTGTTTGTCCTCTGAGACTAATACCCATGATTTTGTCTTCGAAACTGGCTTAGACTGTTTGATTAGGACGGTTTGGCCAACTTTGCACATGTTCTCCTCATCATGAATATGAAATTTACTAGATCTCTTAATGAATTTACCGTTGATAGGGTGTCTAATCTGCCTCTCTACTACAACCGTAGCTGATTTATCCATTTTATTACTCACAACTTTTCCAGATAATGTTTTAGCTTTCTTATTTTCAGTCATTCTTATTCTCATTCATTAATGTTTTAATTCTTGCAATATTAACTTTATTTTCTCTAAATAAATGAGGTTTAGGGTTAAGACCAGAACCTCTTTGCATCTTAAGCTCAAATTTTTCCTTCAAAAGCTTCTCTAATTCGATTTTTAGCTCATCTATAGATTTTTTTTTGTATTCGTTATAATCCATCACATTATAGCCCTGTTAACAAAAGACGTGAGTATTGGAAGTTTAGCAGCAGCAAGTCTAAACGCCTCTCTCGCTACTTCTTCAGATACACCCTCCATTTCATATAAAACTTTACCGGGCTGAATCTTTGCTACCCAGTACTCTACATTCCCTTTTCCTTTGCCCATACGTACCTCTACAGGTTTTTTTGTAATAGGTACATCAGGAAAAATCCTAATCCAAACTTTACCACCACGTTTTATATGTCTCGTCATTGCTCTTCTAGCTGCCTCAATCTGTCTTGCGGTAACTCTTCCACGCGTTAAAGCCTTTAGGCCATATTCACCAAAGCTCACTTTAGCCCCGGATGTAGCAAAGCCTCGTAACTTCCCTTTTTGCTGTTTTCTGTACTTTGTTTTCTTAGGCTGTAGCATGATTTTTTATTTCGCCCCTTCTTTATTTTTTTTCACAACTGTTTTTTCACCACTCTCTTCTTTTTTTTCTTCATGATAGATCCATACTTTAATTCCTATAATCCCGTATGTTGTAAGTGCTTCTGAAAAACCAAAATCAATATTTGCCTTAAGCGTATGAAGTGGGACTCTGCCTTCACGATACCATTCACTTCTTGCAATCTCAGCTCCATTGAGTCTTCCTGCTACGTTTACTTTTATCCCTAATGCACCAAGTCTCATTGTATTTGTGACTGCTCTTTTCATTGCTCTTCTGTACATTATTCTTCTTTCAAGCTGTTGTGCAATTCCCTCAGATACAAGCTTGGCGTCTAATTCTGGTTTCTTAATTTCATTCACGTTCAACTTAATCGTGGATTTAGGCATGCCAATCATAATTGAAATTTTCTCTCTATATTTTTCTATATCCTCACCCTTTTTACCTATGACTATACCTGGCCTAGAGGAAAAGACTGTGATAACACATTCTTTTGTTGGTCGTTCAATTATTATTTTACTGACCTGTGCTTGTTTAAGTTCTTGTCTTAAATAATCACGTATCTTGAGATCTTCAAGAAGAAATTTGGAATATTCTTTAGTTGAAGCGTACCACTTAGAATTCCAATCTGTTGAAATTCCTAATCGAATACCTGTTGGGTGTACTTTCTGACCCATACTTAAACCTCTTTCCCATCAGAAACAATCACTGTAATATGACTGCTTCGTTTCAAAATTTGATTAACTCTACCTCTAGCTCTTGGCATGTGCCTCTTAGCCATAGGCCCTTCATCAACTAAGACGTTTTTAACTATCAATTCATCTATATCAAGTGAATTATTGTTTTCAGCATTAGCAACAGCCGATTCTAATACCTTTATTATCATCTTAGAAGCTTTTTTATTGTTGAATTCTAGGAATTCCAGAGCTTTCCCAACTTTCAAACCTCTAATGGAGTTAGCTACCAAACGACATTTTTGCGCCGATATTTTTTGATATTTTAGTATAGCTCTAGTATCCATTATTTAGCCTTTGCTTTCCTATCACCAGAGTGACCTTTAAAAACACGAGTGGGTGAAAACTCACCTAGTTTGTGCCCAACCATATTCTCACTAACGTATACAGGTATGTGTTGCTTCCCATTATGAACTGAAATAGTTAACCCTACCATATCAGGAGAAATTACTGATCTTCTTGACCATGTTTTTATTGGTCGCTTGTCATTTGTTTCTAGCGCTTTCTCAACCTTGCTTTGAAGATGATAATCAATGAAAGGTCCTTTTTTAAGTGATCGAGTCATTATTTCCCTCTCCTCTTAGATACTCTTCTTCTAACTATCATTGATGTTGTTCTTTTATTAGATCGTGTTTTATAACCTTTTGTAGGTGTGCCCCAAGGTGACACAGGATCTCGTCCACCGGATGTTTTTCCTTCGCCTCCACCATGAGGATGATCTATCGGATTCATAGCAACACCTCTAACGGTAGGCCTAATACCAAGCCACCTTTTTGCTCCGGCTTTACCGAACGATTGAAGATTATGTTCGCTATTACCTACTTCGCCAACTGTTGCTCGGCAATTAGAATTAATCTTACGCATTTCACCTGACTTCAACTTAAGAGTTACATATTCTCCATCTAAAGCCGCTATTTGCGCAACAGTCCCTGCGCTACGTGCTATCTGAGCTCCTTTTCCAGGTTTCATCTCAATACAATGAACTTGTGTTCCGACTGGTATATTTTTCAATGGCAAAGCGTTACCAACGTTGATTGATGAATCTTTACCAGAGACAACTGAGTCGCCTTTTTTGAGATTTTTTGGAGCAATTATATATCTTCGTTCTCCATCAGAATAAAGGAGCAGAGCAATATTAGCGTTTCTATTTGGGTCATATTCTAATCTCTCAACCTTTGCGTTGATATTATCTTTATCTCTCTTGAAGTCTATAATCCTATATTTTCTCTTATGACCTCCACCAATATGTCGTGTTGTAATTCTTCCTTGATTATTTCTACCGCCAGTTCTTTTCGATTTTTCAGTAAGACCAGCAAAAGGTTTCCCTTTATGAAGAGAATCATTCTTTATCTTTACTCTGAATCTTCTTCCTGGAGAAGTTGGTTTTGATTTGATTAAACTCATGATTTAGCCTCTGTTTCACCATAACTTATATCAAAGCCATCCTTGAGTCTGACATAGGCCTTTTTCCAATCTTTTGTTCTGCCAAATATTCTTCCGAGTCGCTTGTGTTTTCCATTCATATTAAGTAACCTAACTTGCTCAACCTCAACGTTAAACATCATCTCTACAGCTTTTTTTACCTCTAATTTTTTTGCATCTTTCATTACAGAAAAAACATGTTGTCTCTCAGTATCTGCTTTAGTTGTTGCTTTCTCAGAAACTCTCGGCGCAATAATAATCTTCATTAATCTCTCGTTATTCATGATGCTATTTTCTCTACTGTTTCAAGTGCTGAAGAGTCTATGACTACGTCATTATATTTCATTAAATTGTGAGGATTGATACCCAGTGGACTTACTATTTCGACATCTTTTATATTACGGCCAGCAAGAAAAACATTGATTTTATTTTCATTTATAATGAAAAGTGAATTTGAAATTTTCAATTTATTCAACTCTTTAACAAAAGACTTGGTTTTTGGTTGATCAACATTGAAATCTTCAACATAGTGAAGCTTTTTCTTTCTGAGTAATTCTGACAAAATACAGTTTAACGCTGCACGATACATTTTTTTATTAATCTTTTTACCGAAGGTTTTGGGCTTAGCAGCAAAAGTAACGCCCCCACTTCTCCAAATAGGAGATCTTGTTGTTCCAGCACGAGCTCTTCCTGATCCTTTCTGTGGTCGCGGTTTGGCTCCACCACCACTTACAGCAGAACGGTTTTTTTGTGCCTTAGTGCCTGATCTTTGATTCGTCATGTAATCAATTGCAACTTGATGTACTAACGATTCATTGAAATCCTTGTTGAAAATTTTTTGTAAATCTTTGTCTGCCATTTAATATTCCTAGGTTTTCTTTTCGTCAGAGGTTTGTGCTTCTTTAGTGGTTTCAATCTTTTCTTCTATCGAATTTGATGCTTCTTTTGATGGATTTTTTGATGATTCTTTTGGTTCGCTTGTTTTCTTATCGGCTTCTTTGTTATTTTTTTTGTCTTCTACGTTTGTACTCTCATTTTCCGTTAAAAGTTTCTTAGGGGTATATTTTTTCTTTGTGTGTCTTATAACAACATTCGAACCATCATGACCAGGTATAGATCCCTTGACAAGTATTAAATTATCCTCTTCTATGATTTTTACGATTACTAAATTTTGAATCGTGTTCTTAACGTTACCTAATTGACCAGGCATTTTTTTACCTTTAAAAACTCGTCCAGGATCTTGACATTGACCAGTTGATCCCAGAGCTCTGTGTGATAATGAGTTACCGTGTGTAGCATCTTGTGTTTTAAAATGATGTCTCTTTACACCGCCTTGGAAACCTTTACCTAATGTAGTTCCAGTAATATCAACGTGCTCACCTTCTTTGAATAATTCTAGTGTAATTTTTTTACCTATTTCTAATTCTTCAATTTCGGAATCATTTAATCTAAACTCTACCAGACCTTTACCAGGCTTTACTGAGGATTTTTTGTAATGTCCAAGGATAGCCTTTGATACCTTTGCCTCTTTTTTGTGACCATATGATAATTGGACGGCCTTATAACCGTCTTTATCGAGTGTTTTGATTTGAGTTATAGTATTTGGCTCTACAGTTATTGCCGTGACCGGGATCGAAATCCCAGAGCTATCAAAAACTCGTGTCATTCCAGCTTTTTGGCCTATCATGCCTAGACTCATTTTATTATCCTCAAAATGATAAAGTTAATCTCTATTTTTACGTAAAATGTGCTGAATTTTACCATAAAATACAGCGTATATGTATGTTTTTATGTGAAAAAATTAATTTAATTCGATCTGAACATCTACGCCTGCAGCCAAGTCAAGCTTCATCAAAGCATCTACTGTCTTATCGGTAGGCTCTATTATTTCCATCAGTCTTTTATGGGTCCTTATCTCATATTGATCCCTGGCATTTTTATCAACATGTGGTGAGACAAGGATAGTGAATCTCTCTTTTCTAGTAGGTAATGGGATAGGTCCTAAAACACGAGCTCCAGTTCTTTTTGCTGTCTCCACGATTTCTTTTGCTGATATATCAATTAATTTATGGTCAAAAGTCTTCAGTCTAATCCTAATCGTTTGCGCAGTAGTTTTTGTTGCCGCTTTTTTCTTTGGTAGAGATTCTTTGACTATATCATTGCTGCTAACTTCCTTCTCAATCGATTTAGTCCCTGACTTAGCTACTGATTTTTTTGTTTTTGTTGTTGCAACTTTCTTTTTAGCCACAGTTTTTTTTGCTACTGTTTTTTTCTTTGCAGTAACAGACGTGCTTTTCTTTGATGCTTTTGTCTTTTTCGCAGTAGTAGCTGTTTTTGCTTTCTTTTTAACAACTTTAGTTTTTTTCTTTTCTACCATTATGATGCCTGTTTTGTAAGTGTCTCTGCAACATTACTTGGAAGTTCTGCATATTTTGTAAACTCCATTGTGTATGTTGCACGACCTTGAGACATTGATCTAAGTGTTGTTGAATACCCAAACATTTCTGATAACGGAACTTCCGCTTTAACAACATTACCGGCAACTGTGTCTTCCATACCTAAAACTATTCCTCGTCTTCTGTTTAGATCACCGGTTACGTCGCCAAGATAATCTTTTGGTGTAACAGCCTCTACAGACATAACTGGCTCAAGTATGACTGCTTTTGCTTTCTTAGCCCCCTCTTTGAAGGCTTGAGATGCAGCAACTTTAAATGCTACTTCCGAAGAGTCTACGTCGTGGTATGACCCGTCAAAAAGAGTTACTTTTACATCTACAACTGGAAACCCGCCAATTACTCCATTTTCCATTTGCTCCTTAACACCTTTCTCCACAGGATTAATAAATTCTCTTGGAATAGCTCCACCAACTATCGCATTTACAAACTCAAAACCTTTGCCCGGCTCTTGTGGCTCCAGCTTTAGCCAGACATGCCCATACTGTCCTCGACCACCACTTTGTTTGATATATTTTGCTTCTTGTTCAATTGAAGTTTTGATAGTTTCTCTATAAGCAACTTGTGGTTTCCCTACATTAGCTTCAACAGAAAATTCTCTTTTGAGTCTATCTACAATTATTTCTAAATGAAGTTCTCCCATACCCGAGATTATTGTTTGATTAGACTCTTGATCTGTGGCAACTTTAAAAGATGGATCCTCTTGTGCTAACTTGCTTAGCGCTAATCCCATCTTCTCTTGATCGGCTTTAGTTTTTGGTTCTACCGCAATTGAAATTACAGGATCTGGAAATTCCATTCTTTCTAACGTAATAACTGAATCAGGTGTACAGAGTGTATCGCCGGTAGTTACGTCTTTTAGGCCGACAGCAGCTGCAATATCTCCAGCCCTTACTTCTTTAACATCTTTCTTATCATTTGCATGCATTTGAAGTATTCTACCTATCCTCTCTTTTTTACTAGTAACAGAGTTATAAACAGTATCTCCTGCTTTCAAGACGCCAGAATAAACTCTGAAGAATGTTAATGATCCCACAAAAGGATCTGTAGCTATTTTGAAAGCAAGAGAGGAGAATGGTTCTTCATCTGATGAGTTTCTCTCCGCTGGAGTCTCATCTTTATCATCAAGAATACCTTTGATTGCTGGGACATCTGTGGGTGATGGCATAAAAT
>CESQ01010613.1_pt1 | contig 14026 bp, 13 predicted proteins | sample 361401 | NCBI WGS metagenome assembly CESQ01 (sample SAMEA2622119, study PRJEB7988) | marine metagenome | isolation source: saline water (ENVO:00002010), including | reverse complement strand
AGCATCGCCTTGTAGTGTACTTCTCCAGCAATATTATCTGGGATAGGTAGGCTTGAAGTTAATACTGTACCATTGTCTCCGTTGTCTAGAGTACATGAGTCACTAGAATCTACTTCAAACGGAGCCTTAGACCAAGCAGTAGTCGACCATTCTCTAGGGCCGTAGTCACTTTGAGCGCGGCTGGGTTTTACAATCCTATACATGACATGAGAAACGTCTTCGTCGAGTGAATAATCAAAACCAGTGGCTACGCATATATCAACCGGTATATCCCCTTTGCTGAGTGGAAGAAGTTCGTCAGGTTCATCAAGTTGATTCGCGGACAGATTTGCTAATCCGTCATCAGCACGCTCTCTAGGGTTATCTGCAATTTCAGCAATGTAGAAACCTACTCCTAAATTTCTCACTGCAATGTGATCGATATCATCAGGATGCTGATGGAAAGCAGTACCAATTTCACTTGTGTAACAATATGAACCATGAACACCATAATGCCAATCACAGAAATCTCCTGAAGTTGGATACAAGGAAGATGATTGAAGGTTTGCATAAAGTGTCATATCGGCCATCTTCTGACCATGATATTCTAACTGGTAATGGTCTGGACTCTGGCAGTCTGTGCAGTGTCCCCACGGCCACAAAATGAGTTCGGAATATGAATGGTGGGTTAGAGTTGACTTGAACTCACTCGCGCCGTCTCCATCATCATCGTTCATTTCAGTCATGTCTTGAATGAATTTGGTTTCCGGCTCCGAATTGCCGCCCAACCAATCTTCATCGGTCAAACCGTCACCGTCGTCGTCTTTGCCGTCGACGTGGTCTTCGTTCAGCCGGTTGTCACCGTCCTGGTCTACCGTATCCACCGGCCCGTTGTAAACATCGTTATTTTGGCCCGCATAACACATTCCAGGAACCAAAGGTCCTGTGGCACCAAGTGGAGCACCCCATTCGAACTGATAGTTACGATTGAGGTCGACCCCATCACATCCTTCATCAACGGATTCGTCAAGGTCTGGAATTGGTGTAACACCTGTGACGGTGTTGTCGCGGAGGTTCTTTCTCCAACCTGCAGCCGAGCATTCCCAAGCTTCTTGTCCAGGGCATTGGCCTGGCATGTACACTTCACGATCGTAGATGTTGCCATCAGTGTTTAGCATTGGAATTAGATAAATCTCCCTCATGTTAACTAGATCAGTAATGAACTGTTCAGAGTAATCTTCGTCAACACCGTGGTCGCCGGGTCCACAATTGACGCCGTCACCGTTTGAGTCTTGGTATTGAGTAGCCATGCCAGTACAATCACCATCATCATCCAACACTCCATCGCCATCAGTATCGCCCCAGCCATCTTCATCGACTAGCCCATCGCCGTCATTGTCGTAAGCTATGTTTCCGTATGAAAAAGCGATGACTTCCAACTGAAGCATTGGTACCTGCACTGACATCCACTCTCTAGCATGATGGTTACCGACAATCATTACGTCATGGCGGTCTGCATAGTTTCCATTATCTCCAACAAATGGATTGTAATCACCACCTTGCACATCTTTAGTAATCTTCATCCAAGGTGAAGAATGACCATAATACCAACCTTCGTAGGCGTCAGCGGTTACCTCTTCGCCTCTTGCATTAGTTCCACCATTCATACCTTCATGAAACTCGAATATGTCTGGATTTTCCTGTGCTAGTCGCATCATACGAGTCTTCACTGTCTCATAAGTGTGGTACTGCTTGAATTGTAGAATATCGTCACCGGCTGGCGCCCAAGGGAAGATGTCGTTGATGTAATCATCTGACCACACGTCTTCAGGAGCAGTGCCGGAAGATGGCTCATCTTGCGCAATCGTGGAAGCAACCATAGGCGTCATCAATGAAAGAAGCAATGGCATACATATCAAGAAGCCAAATGACGGTCTAGTCTTTAGGGCAACAATGGGAGTTTTGCGATTCGCGGACATCCTATCATGCCAGCGAAGTGCTTTGAGTTCTTGAAGCCGTCGCGTGGCGGGATGTTTGCTAATCGAGCAAATCGAGGATGTTTTCAGGCGGCCTTCCAATGACTGCTCGGCCATCTCTAATCAATATTGGACGCTCTAATGCCTTTGGATTGGCTTGCAATAATTTACGAATAACATCGGGATTATTCAAATCAAAATTAAACGATTTGTCCAGTTCTTGTTTCCTAATCAAACCTTCAAGTCCGAGTAAAAGTTCTATGTCTTCTGCGGCAATACCATGTTCAAGATAACGATAGTCTTCAAATTCTAGATTTCGCTCAACAAGTATTGCTAACGCTTGTCTTGATTTTGAACATCTTGGATTGTGATATAGTCGCATGATAATTCTTCTTTGACGGTAGTTAATGAATAAAACTGTGAGTCACCTGTTTCTTAGAATATGTCTAAATCACAGACTGATTGCAGTAAGCATGGTCGAAGACGATATTGCGAATCAAGCAGCGGAATCTGTCGGAATAAATGAGATAACCCTTCTGGCAATTTTAGGCATCATTATTGCTGGAGTAATCGTTAGATTCCTAACCATGGCTTTCGCACCTTCCCTACTTAGGAAAATAATCCGCTCAGAAAATCTTCAAACCAAGACTGTTAAGCAATCAGATAAGGCCCTTGGCAGTGCGATTGGCGCAGGGGTTTCATATATTCTATCACTGCAATTAGTCAATTCTATCGAAGAGGGTTCCTCTACCTATGAAATGCCAGAAATAATGCTAACGATCCTACCAAATTTGTTTCAATTTATTATCGCATTAGCAGTTGTAGTTTGGGCATTTAGATTAGTCAATGTAGTACAAGATGTTGTTGCTATTATTGATACGGATGGCGTCAGTGATGGTACTGACAAAACCTTAGTTAGTGCATTGGAAAGCGTGTTGAGATTCTTCATTGTCTTCATCGGTGCGATATTTATTGCTGATGCTGTTGGCCTAAACTTGACCTCACTGATTGCTGGTTTGGGAATTTCCGGCCTTGCTTTAGCCTTAGCAGCTAAAGATACGATTTCTAACTTCTTTGGAGCACTAACTGTATTACTTGACAGACCATTCAAAGTTGGTGATTGGGTAGTTGTCGGTTCATCAGAAGGGGAAGTAATTGAAATCAATCTTAGAACTACGCTAATTAGAACTGGAATCGATACTGTAATCACTATTCCTAATGCTAACTTAGTGAGTACTCCAGTGGAAAATTTTGGCAAGAGAAGATGGAGAAGGTGGCAAACTATGCTTCATTTTGACATCAATTCTAATCCTGATAAAGTTGAGGCTTTTCGCGATGATGTGTTAAAATCAATTCAAGATAATGCCGCAACCATGAATGAAGACTCATCGTGGTGCCGGGTTAACGATATCTCAGCAACCTCAATCGATGTATCACTAAACCTGTATTGGGACGTCCAAGGTGGGGCAGATGAGCGCCAAGAGAAAGAGAAATTCTTGCTCGAAATCATGCAACTAGCAAGAGATCACGAATTGAGTTTCTATGATAACAGAATTAGAAAACAGAGCATTTAGTATGGTTGTGGGTCTTTAGCCCAATAAATCATATTGCAAGCCAATGCGCCAAACAAACAAAGCGCTCCTGAAACTCCTGCTATAGTGGGTGAAACCGACTCCATTCGCCATGCGAAAAATGCGATTACTGCGCCGATAATACCGCCCCATAATCCTGATTTCCACAGTCGTAAAACCCCTAAATGTGCTTGAATTCTTGAGACATCATTAAGCCAATTTTGTGCCTTTTTCCCAAGTGCTTCGTCACCATAAATTCTTGCTTCACCAAGCGCTAACAATACCGCATGATAGCGCCAAATCCAAGGACCACCCATCAATGTTGAAGTGGCCTTTTTGTGAGCATAAGAGTTCGGTGCTTTACTTAACCAAGCCTCAAGCAATGATTTCCTAGCAACTTCATTCATGCCACTGGCAAAAGAAATTTGTTGCTCGATAAGCATTAGATTTGCTAAGCCTGGAAGTCTATCTGCTTGGCATAACAAATGTTCAACTGGTGACCTCGTATCAGCAATAAAAGCAAATTCATCTTCTTGCTTAGATAATATTGCTAAATCTAAATTCAAGCGTGGTAAACCAACTGTATATTCTGAATGAGGTGCACGCCAAAGCGTAGTTACCTTCAACTCAGATTCAATATCTTTGAGCCGGTCATTCCAACGACGCTCAGTATTTGGTGTTGCAAATTCATTGAGCGCGCTGTGAATACTACCAAGGTTACTCGCTAACTTATCACCATCAAAATCTGACTTACCAATGACTAATTCTGGACAATCATAAACTGCTACTCGATCGTTATTTTCGACAAAGTAAACCATGCTTGGCAACTTTACTGCTAAACCTTGAAGTGCTTCAATCCAAGGCCGGTATTGCACAAATCTTGACAAATCATTACCTAATGCAAATGGCGTAATTCTTGCAATTTGATTATCATTTAATCTAATTAAGTAGCCTTTACGATCTTGGCTTAGTACCTCTACCGTTGAAACTTTTGGCCACTGCCCCCATACTGTTCCGTCTTGTGGTTGTGTATGCCACCATTCTGCAGACAAACATTGGGTGAAATCCCATGTTTCTAAAGTGCCAAATACCGTCTGAATGCGACCGGAATCAAAACTCTCTGAGTCTTCTGTGATAATCCCAACTGGCCACCATGGAGACTCGTCCATGACAGCGGGACAAGTCCACCACACAAAAGACCGATGCTTGTCAACGACATATTTTGGGGTTACCATAAAATGGTAGTCCGACATCGATTAAATGTGGCACAGCGAATCATCATACCGAATGTCGTCCAATCTAGTGACGGAAAACGGTCTAAGTGGGGCTTGTTCACTACATTGCTAATTACTTCATTGTTTTTTATAATCGTTGGTTCAAGCATTGAGCCTGACCGAGATTTACTGGATGAGTGTGGACAGTCATGGGCTGATGTTAACTACAGCGATAGCGAGGAGTGTCAGGAAGCTAGAGATCAAGAAACAAGCAGCGGATTTGTCCTCGGGTGTGGTGGATTATTCTGCTGCGGTGCTATCATTGTTGGAATAGTCGCGTTGTCATCTGGAAGTTCCTCAACCAAGGCTGTAATTGTCAATCAGGGTTTTGTCCCGCAGACAACAATGGTTCAACCAAATCAACAAGTTATTCATACAGCGACTGTAAGGAAACCTGGAATGACTGGACAAATGCCAATCGATGCCAATCGCTCTAAACAAGCAAAGCAACAGGCTAACTTTACGCAAACCAGCGCTCCAGCTAAACAGCAAGAAAAAGCAACTAGTGCTCCTCCTTCGATGGATGAAATTGACAAACTGGCTGCAGAAGCGAAGAATTTAGAACTCGCAAGAGACTTTTCTAAGGCTGCTGAAATGTATCAAAAAGCAGGATTATTCGCTGAAGCAGGCAGAATTAGACAAACTTATCTTGAGAATGATAAACCTGTAGTTCAAATTGGCCAAATTGGTGATTCAGTAGTCAAAGATTCGGTTATTATGGGTAATCAAAAATCCAACCTATGTCCGAATTGTGGAATTGTAACGCAACCTGAATGGAAGTTCTGTCCATCGTGTAACAGTGGCCTTTGAGGGATTTAATGGATTTTGCATATTATTCAATCGCCCTTATTGTTGCTTTTGCTACGGTTAGATATTTTACCGAGAATACCAAAATACATCTCAAATTCAAAGGTCTATGGATTCATCATTGGATTTTGGCTGGTCTTGCTATGGGTGTGGCACTATATCTCAATATTTCACAACCTTATGTATGGGGCGCACTTACTGGTATTGCTCTAGAAGGACTTCCAAGAAAAAATTGGTCGATTAGAAATAAAAAGTAATGTAGGGATAACTGCTTTATCATTAGCCGTTTTGCTCATCTTATGGAAGACGTCGATTGGCTCAAATCGATGTTGGCTCTTGAACAAGAAGTAAGACCACCAAGTAGTACCAGAAGAGAGCAAAAATACCTTGATGGAAATTGTGTAAAATTGTACCATGATGGTAGAATTGTAGCCTATGCTGAAATCCGTAAAGTTGGCAGTCATATGGAGATTTCAACGGTTTTGGTTGACCCTGAATATCGTAATCAAGGATATGGCAAGCAACTTATTGAACAAGCGGTTGAGAAGATTGTACATAACAAAATATTGTGTTGCACAAAGAATCCTGCTATGGCCAAAGTATTGCATAATCTTGATTTTAAAATAACTAAATGGCCAGGTTTTTGGACTAATTTCGTACTTACAGTCAACACATTTAGAAGATTGATTTCAATGTTAATTCGCTTTGATTTCAAGAGAATATGGCAACAAGGTAAAGGTATTCTCAGCTATGACCAGTTCGAAATAATTCGAGATTAATCATCCCAACTAACCAAATACGAGTCTGTATTGGTAATGACATGCATCGCCGAGTAGTTGTTCCTTCAAGGGTCAATATAATTGGTGAACATACCGATTATGCTGGAGGCCTTGCATTACCATTTGCCATCGATATAAAACTTGAATTAATTATCAAACCACTTGAAACTGGATTTTCTGGCGATGAAATTGTGATTGAATTATGGCAAGCAGCTGGCGGTTATCCAGCGGAATTAATTGTCAATAGTGAGATTCCAATTGGCAAAGGCATGTCTTCATCAGCGGCCCTGTGCGTAGCGATTACAGTTGGTGCAAATCCCAATTTAGAACAATTAACTATTTGCAAAATGGCTCAACAATTAGAACACCAAATACTCGGTACACCTTGTGGATTATTGGACCAAATGGCGATGGTATTTGCTAAAGAAAACCATGCAACATTGATTAATTTTGATGATTTTTCAATTGATTACGTCGCTTTACCAGAGTCTTGGAAATTCAAATTAGTTGATTCGGGTATTCATCGTAAACTTGCTGATGTCGATTATAACTCGAACTCAAAATACCAACAAGAGCACGTAAGCACTGAAAATAAGCGAGTATTACGTGCTATTAATTCAAGTGCAGAAACATTGGGAAGATTGCTGAATGAATCTCATGAGTCTTTACAAAAATTAGGTGTCAGCCTAGTTGAAATCGACACATTAGTCAAAACATTACAAGATACTGAAGGCGTTCTTGGTGCTCGGATGATGGGCGGGGGATATGGCGGTATGATCATTGTATTAGTTGTCAATGATGATGTCCTTCCCAATGCAATAACTGTATCAAGTTCAAGCACGTTGAGATTTGAGGAATTCGGTTAGTATTGATAGCCGCTCTGGCGTCCCCATGTCCCAAAATTTAGTGTTATCGAGATGAGCCCCAATTCTCCCGGAAAGATTTGGATAAACTGTTTCCTCCCAACTCCATTTGCCATCTCGGCCAAATAATAGCACAACTTGTTTGCTTACGATGCTTGTACCGGCCTCATAACCATTAAATTTTGACAAAGTATTACGTTTATCATATTGTAAAATCTTACCATCTTGGTGTAACAAATTCATTGTTTCATGGGATTCTGTAACTGTCATTGTTATCAAATTGGCACCATTTTTATGATTGCTAACCAAGGCATGATAGTTAATTGGATGAAAGTCATCACCCCATAGTAGAATAAATTCTGACTCCAAGAAATCAACAGCATTCCATAATGCGCCACCAGTCCCTAATGGTTGTGATTCTTGAACAAATGTTAATGACACCGAATCATGCGAATAATCTTCAAACTGTTTGCCAAGATGTCCTGTCAAAATTAATGCCCTATCACAACCCTGGATGCTAATCCAATCTAATATGTGACTAATGATTGGCTTATCGTCTACTTTTACTAATGATTTGGGTATTGATTCGGTAATTTGTCCAAGTCTTGTTCCAAGACCGCCTGCGAGGATAACGACCTGAGGCATTCCACTAGACAGAGATCTCGTGTCGTGCATAGAAAGTGAACTAAAACTAGATTTATTTACTAATCGTATGAAAAAGGGTTTGGAATTGTTATAAGATTAGTAAACCAGCACTTTGAGAGTAAAATCAAGACATAACCTCAAACGCTTGAAGGATTCGTTTAATGTATGTCCGAACATATTGGTAGGCCATCAAACATCAACATCATCAATTCTGCCTTCCTTATTGGCATGCCAATAATTGCCATTGTGTCCCTTGTTTATTATTCAATAAATTATGGCATAGGTTGGTTTGAGCCAATCATTTTTGTAATGTTTTACCTAGCATCTGGACTTTCAATTACCGCAGGCTATCATCGACTATTCAGTCATCGAACTCACAAGGCTGCTTGGCCACTAAAATTATTCTATGCATTATTTGGCGCTGCAGCATTTCAAAATTCTGTGATTAAGTGGTGCAGTGACCACCGAAGGCACCATCTAGAAACCGACACAGAAAATGACCCATATTCAGTTACTCGTGGTTTCTTTTGGGCTCATATCGGTTGGGTAATGATCGACGAAGGACAAGAAATTGTCGATAATGTAGAGGACTTACAAGCCGATAAAATATTGGCTTGGCAAGATCGTCACATCTTCTTAATTGGGTTCTTGATTGGTATCCTATTGCCTGCACTTGTTGGTTTGGCTTGGATTGGTGGTGCTCATGGCTTCTTAGGAGGCTTAGTGTATGGTGGCTTTGTTAGAGTTGTTATCGTCCACCATGCAACATTTCTCATTAATTCAGCTGCCCATACTTGGGGGAATCAACCATATTCTACTGAGAATACCTCCAAAGATTCAGCAATTCTATCATTCCTAACTTTTGGAGAAGGATACCATAATTTCCATCATACATTCCAAGCTGATTATCGAAATGGCCACAAATGGTACCATTGGGACCCATCAAAATGGCTGATAAAGTCGGCATCTTGGATTGGCCTTACCCGTGAATTACATAAAATTCCTACCAAGGTAATTGAGTCTAGAAAAATGAAGAAGACATTTCATGAGAAGGTTGATGGTAGTGAAATTGACACACAATTCCAAGAGAAATTCAAAGAATGTCTTAACCAATTACGTAACGGATTCAATGATTTAAGAAAGCGGCGCAAAGAATACAAAACTGCTAAATTATCCAAAAAATCAGAAACAAAAAATAATTGGAAAGCAATTAAACAAGGTCATAAAATTCGTATCAAACAATGCAAGAAAAGAATATCTAAAGCAAGAATGGAATTCAAACTATTAGTCGAATCAATGCGATTAAACGTCGACAAAAAACCTGTTCCTGCTTAGTCTTCATCATTACTACGTTCAACTGTTGCACATTGAACATCGTGTGAACAATCATTTCGCATTTGGCTTTCAGTACTAACCATTAATGGTGACAAATCACCATATTCAACAATCAAACTTGGTCCTTGAGCAAGATAGTAAACTGCACCTCTGCCATCCCTTGAATCTTGAGCTGTTGAATTATTATTTGCTGCACATTCTCCAGTACAGCCATCAGCAAATGCAACATATACTCTCCCCTGTCTATCAATATGTAAATCGTTGAAATCTAATAAATTACGATTTGATCCACCGATATCTCGACAATCTCCTGAGTTTAGACAAATTGACCCTACTTGCACTGGGTCATCTGTTACTCGATAAGTGTAGAATGTTGGTTCAGGGTCAAGAGCATTCAAACTGTAGGTGATGTATAGATGATAAGTCACATTATTTGGTGCATAGTGAGCATTACCATCCCATGGATTACCATCAATATCTGACTGGTTTAACAATGAAGAATTTTCACTGCCTAGATAAGTCACAGCAATTCTCCCTGGATCTCCAGCATCGGTTTGAGGGAATACTGAAGAGATAACTTCGGCCGGAGAAATACGGATGCTTTCTTGCTCCCAAGTCTGGCCTGAATCAATTGAACGAGACATGTAAACTCCCTCATCACCACCAGTCCAAATGTGGTATGCATTGGAGTCTGTATCAGTGGAAATCTCTGAATTTTTGCGCGGGTAAGGTGTTCCTACATCTTCTCCCATAGTTCTTTCAAACCATGAAAAACCGTTATCTTTGGATACGATTACTGAAGGTGTTTCAACTCTTGGTGTGACATAAACTGTACCATCCGGCGCAGTAGAAATCGCCCCATGCAAGCCACCGTTGGTAGTTGCAAGACCAACTATTTGCCCACCTGCCTCAAAGGTTGCGCCACCATCGAAGCTAGTAAAGCAAAAGATCCCTACTAATTTGTTATAGCAATAGTAAACTGCAGTTTCATAAATTGTACTACCGGTTAATTGCCCTAATGCCCCATAACCAGCACTAGTCCATGGCCCACTAGCGAGTTTGATGTGATCGTTGATCGGTGTAGTACCTGAATCGTGTGGATTACCTAACCAAGTCTCACCATCATCGTCACTCCAACAAATCCATGATGTTTCAAGTCCAATCATTTGAACATTGAAAATTCGGTCAGTGATTGGATCAACCCATCCGTAAGGATCGCTAGTAGTAGGCGAACATTGTACCGGGTCTTGAGTCTCTTCCCATGATTCGCTATAGTCGCAAGAACGCATAACTTTCTCCATAGCAATAAAGAAGATACAACCACTAGAAGTTATACCAATACTGGGTTCTTTACCAGTTTCTCCAACATCACTGAATTGAAAAGTCATGTCTATTGGTGGAATATCAACAGCATTTCCTGCCTTATCGGTGACAAAAACTCGAGGGTCTTTTACTTCCTCAATAATAGGTTCCTCAACTACCTCTTCTTTACCAAAACAACCTGATAATGACATGGTTACCATCAAGGCAACCAATAGCATTGCTGTGCCCCTCATAACGAGAGGCTAACTGCCCTTCTTCAATAGTATTGCTATTGAGTTTACATCTTGTATTGACCCAATAATAGACTCAAATTGAATCAAAAATACAATCCGTTAATCCCAAGCAATGCGACAACCATTAGATAGCCATTATATCACTTACCAACAACGGCAATCATGGTCCAAGTTACTCAAAGTAGTAAAGTCGTAATTTTAACCGGTGCTGGGATTAGTGCTGAATCTGGGATTAAGACTTTCAGAGCATCTGATGGTTTATGGGAAAATCATGCAATAGAGGATGTTGCTACACCCTATGCTTGGGAAAGAGACCCTAAACTTGTGTGGAATTTCTATCAAGGAAGGCGCAACCAATTGCAAGATGTCGAGCCTAATCCTGCTCACAGAGCTTTGGTTACTCTCGAGGAATATCTAGGTGAGAACTTACTACTAGTTACTCAAAATGTTGATGATTTGCATTCGCGTGCCGGATCGAAAAATCTAATCCATATGCACGGTGAATTGCGAATTTTGCGCTGTGAGGAGTGTCATGAAACATTTGACATGATGGAACAAAAACACTTGACTTCTGAGTACGTGCCATGTCCAAGTTGTTCTAATCAACGCTTGAGGCCACACATTGTTTGGTTTCATGAAATGCCATTACAAATGTCTGAAATCTATGCTGCGGTAGAAGAATGTGATGTGTTCATGACAATTGGTACGAGCGGGCATGTCTATCCTGCTGCAGGACTAATTGATGTGGCAAAGCAATTCGGTGCTCACTGCATTGGAATCAATCTTGAACCTCCAATGAATTATGATCAACATGATGAGTTCCATCAAGGAAAGGCTGGCGAATTATTACCTGATTTAGTCGAGCAGATTGTTAGCTAATTCAAATGCTCATTAGTACGAGCGGTTAATATCACAAAAATTGTCGGTTAATCATGGCGCGTAGCACTTCGTTACTGATGTTGCTTTTGCTAGCCTGCTCAAGTTTTTCTGGGTGTCTATTCGGTTCAGATAACGATGGTGATATCGAGTTAATCGTCAATTATCAAACAGACTTTGGAACAATAATAGAAACCTACTCACAAGGAGAACTTACTGAGAAAAACCCCGTAACCATTGATTTTGACTTTTCTAATTCAACTGCTAGTAATTCACTACAAACCTATGGTATTAATCCATTTGATGGTCGCGAACCGATTACTGTTGATGCAACCTCTGAGTCCATTGTATCTATCGACTTCATTCATCACGGATTGTATGAAATAAGTGCTTTCGCGATTGACTCAAAAGGGAATAAAATCAATGAGACAATTACCATAAGAATTGATCTTCGTATTGACTGGACGGAAACTGATACCAATAACCCATTATCACTACCTTTCAACCCAGAGCCAAATAATCAAGGTCAACATCCAAAAATGATTGAAATAGTTTCCAATGTCGAAAATCCTACCTTAGTTGGTAGCATAGGTGATAGCGGACAATCTGTTCAATTGACCTGGCAACTAGTCGATGAGTTAGATGATATTTGCCAAAGTAGAAATGGACAGATAAATGATGGCGATACTATGATGTGGCAGACTCTTTATTTCAATACCTATATGGAACACGAACTACGCATATTAATGGATGAAGGGCAAGATTCTGTTAATGTAAACCAATCTGTATCGGTATTATATGATAATTGAAAAATTAATTCAATTCGTATTCTCATTTGGTAAAAAGAATACTTTAATCAGCGCTTTTGAAATTGCTACTATTACAAACAATACCGCTGAAACTAAAGCAATCATTGAGCCACTGCCGGTTCCTAATTCAGTTGAATAATACAACCCCAATAAGACTGTGATAACGCCAAATATTTGAGACAAAATCACACATGTAAGAAAACTTCTGCTTACTAGTTGAGCAATTGCAGCTGGAGTAACAAGCAGCGCAGTAACGAGTAATACTCCGACGATTTGAACCATACTAACTACGACTAATGCTATCAAAATACTCCAAAGTAAACTGATTAATGGAACTGGTAAGCCTTGAACTCTAGCTGCTATGGAGTCAATCGAAATTGCTAGTATACTTCGATACAAGATTATTAACAAAATATATGCGAAAAAGCAAACTGCAATAATGAAGTTGAAACTTTCTTCGTCGATTAAGTTAAGGCTGCCCCATAGATATCCTTCGACAGAAGCCAATGATCCTTCTCCCCAAATACGAGTGACAACTATTCCAAGTCCGAGCATTCCTGTCAAAAATATGGCTATTGCCGTATCGCCGGTAAGCCATTTTCGATAAGACAGGAAATCAATCAAAATCGCTGCCACTATACTTAATCCCAATGCCCACCATAAAGGATCAACCAAACCTACAACAAGACCTATCGCTATACCACCGAATGTAACGTGGGCTAATCCGTCACCGATTAGAGCAAGATTTCTGATCAATAGAAATGCGCCTAAAAATCCAGCGACAATAGAGACAACAATCGCGGCAATCAGTGGTCTTTGATAATACACTTTAGTAAAGTATAGCGGGAAAACCTCACCTGGAATAAATGGCGCAATGAATTCTAATATTGGCCCTAATAAATCAATAACTAATGACCCGATTACCATTAACTTTCACCCCCCTCAATACCTGGTGAAACAATTATCACTACATCATCACTCTTAGTAACATCAGATTTTGTTGAATCTGCTTCCGGATGAGTTGCTTCGATACCTCTCAACTCTGCTAAACTTGACAAATCTGGAAAATCTTCAGCTATTCCATCATATCTTATCTTATGTTCAAGATAGATCATCCTATGTGCTGTTCTTTTCATACTGGCCAAATCATGTGATATCATGACAATAGTTTTGTTTTGATCGTGACACAGGTTGTCAAGCAAACGCATTATTGAATTACGAGAGTCTACATCAACACCTACCATTGGTTCATCCATCAATAACAAGTCTGCTTCAGATGCCAATGCCTTACCAATTGCTGCCCGTTGGCGCTGTCCTCCTGAAAGATTGCTAATCATAGTGTTAGCATATTGCTCTAATCCAACTGTTTCAATTATCTTGTCAATTTTAATTTGATTTTTCTTCCGCTGCTTGAAAAAAGCGGGAGGTGAGATGAAGAAATCTAAATATTGCCTGAGAAAATTGCTACTCAATAATCCCAATTGAATAAATTCTTTAACGGTAATTCGCAGATTATGTGGTAGTTCAGTCGCCGCTTGAGGCACCCAACCTATTCG
>CESQ01046129.1_pt1 | contig 14032 bp, 7 predicted proteins | sample 361401 | NCBI WGS metagenome assembly CESQ01 (sample SAMEA2622119, study PRJEB7988) | marine metagenome | isolation source: saline water (ENVO:00002010), including | reverse complement strand
TTTACTTCCACCAGCACTTGAAGGTAAAGTTTGTACTTGACCAGCAGCACCAACAACAACACTATAAGATTGTCCTGGTGTTACAGGAATATAATTATTATATCCAAGACCTCCACCTCCACCTCCATTTCCTTCTTCATAAGATCCAGAGAAAGCATTATAACCAGAACTTGCTCCACCTGCACCAACACAAACTACACTAACAAAATACACACCAACAGGACAGATCCATTGCTGTGTTCCTGATGTTGTATATTCTTGCTGTCCTACTTTATCATTTACATTACCAGTATTAGTATTCGGATAAGCTCTATTCCTACCCCACATAATTCTTACAGCACCACTACCACCTTTAGCACCAGCACCAGATCCACCACCACCAAATGAAGTTCCATATCCACCTAGAGATCCAGCAGTTCCACTCCCAAATGGAACACCAGATGGGGGTTGATATGCACCACCTAAACCAGAAGCACCAGAACCTAAAAGTCCTGTACCTCCCCCAGTATATCCACCACCATATCCTCCTCCACCACCAGCACCACCAGTACCATCATCACCTTTTCTATCAGCGAGAGAAGTGCTAGAAGGATGCGTTGATCCATTACCAAAACCACCATTTCCACCAGATCCTGTATATCCACCAGCTCCACCGCCACCACCTTCATATGTTGATCCACCAGCTCCACCAGATCCACCAGTACCTCCACCTTCTCCTGTATAACTTCCACCAGCTCCACCATTAGTATTTGTTGATCCTTTTCCACCACCACCCATAACAGTAGATGTGTTTATAAAATAAGAATCTTCACCATCATTACCTGATCCACCATCAGCAGCACTAGCAACAAATACAGTATATGATTGTCCTGGTGTTACTGAAATATTATTCTTGTATCCAAGTCCACCGCCACCAGCAGCACCACCTGATCCAGATTGATTATCACCATTACCAGCACCTCCACCACCAACACAAACAGCAGAAACTAGATAAACACCAGAAGGACAAGTCCAACTATGTGATCCTGTTTCTAGAAAAGTTTGCTGTCCTATAGCATCTTCTATTTCACATTTGTTTGAAGCAGGAGTAATAGTAGATTCAGTAGGTGTTTCAGCATTGTTTACTAATCCACCCCAAATAGTAGGTTCCGCAGAAGAGTACCAAGGATTTACACTAGTATATTGTCCACCAGCTTGGTCACTATAAGAATGTGTAGATTGTGTATAAGTACCAAGATTAATACTACATTTATTCAATGCATATCCATCAGATGAAATTTTAGCAATAGTACAATTACCACCACTACCACCAACATTCATCCATATATTATCATTAGCATCAATACTAATTTTTCTAATTTCATTACTACCAAGACTTCTTGACCAAATAATATCAAGATTCATATCAAACTTTATAATCTCACCAAAATTAGTAACGGCATAAACATTACCCAGAGAATCCTGAGCGATATCCATAAAACTTCTACCACTATTATTACTTTCTTTTTTACAAACTTCTATACCATTATCATTTGGAGGTCCACTAGTAAAAGTACCTGCTCTAAGAATAAAAGCATCTCCACTATTATTACCACCATTAAATTTTGCTCTACCTACAACATAGTGCTTCCCATTAACTGTATTACTTAATGCTGCTCTTGCTTGCTGACCTGTAACATCATTAAAAAACTTATAAGTTCTACTAAATGCACCACTAGCAGTCATTGTTGATACAAGAGGATAATCATAATAATATGTCTGAGGACCATTTACCTTTCCACAAACATAAATCGTCCCATTGCTCATCTGATTCATACCATAATGGGAAACAATAGCTCCAGTACCACTACCACCTTGGATATATCTACCTGTTATTACTTGTCCGTTAGTAGGATCTACAGACAAGCACATATGGTAATTACCATTGTTAATTTTTCCACCAATAATTAATTCAGTCTCACTACTGTTTAAAAAGATAGAACCATTTGATATTGAATCCCCACCACCAAATCCATTACCATTACCAAAAGCAATTTGATTTTGATATTGTAATTCAAGGTCAGAATTATACTTACCAACTCTTCCCTGTCCAGCATAAAAATATACATTATCAGAACTATCAATACATATACCAAGGATTTGATTTGCTGTTGTTCCACCATCAAGCTGTACTGCTTTTATTAAATTACCAGTTTTAGAAATCTTATAAACAAATCCATCATTATTTGAAACTCCACCACAAGCGTAAATATTACCATCACTATCTAATGCATGATCATATAATGTTACATATGTATTTGAATTTGTGATTGAATTAGTCCAATATTTTTCTGCTGTACTACCAGAATCTATACCACTAATTAACATTTGTTGTATTGACATATCTCTCTCCTACAAATCCTGAGTATTAGTGGATGGAAATCCTCTATTAGGACCCCATATAATTCTCACTGCTCCACCAGCACCTTGACTACCTTGCCAAGATCCCCAATTCTGTGCTCCACCACCAGCACCACCACCATAATTACCACCAGCACCACCAGCAACTAATCCAGAATATCCACCACTGAAAGTAGGTGCTACTCCATTAACACCAGCACCACCACCAGAACCACCACCTCCACCATACATTACATCACCATAGGATGTTACATTACTACTACCACCTTGAAAGTTCAATCCAGAAGACCCCTCTCCATATATTGATACACCTCCACCACCAGCACCACCACCAGTTAGTCCGTTAGCAGCACCTTTACCACCACATCCTCCATTATTATTTCCACCATAAGCTTGATATCCACCAGCTCCACCACCACCACCATAAACTTGATGATCTGATCCATCACCACCACCTTGTCCTACTCTTCCACCGCCACCGCCACCATTATTACCTTTTCCACCACCAGCTCTACAAGCTATAGTACCACTAGACCAAGTGTTACTAGAAAGTACATCAACAGTAGAGTATCCAGCATCTGTTCCACCAGTAGTATTACCCTGTCCACCAGCACCAACTACTACAGTAAACGTTTCATTAGGTGCACATGCCCAACCATTTCTATATGAAAGTGCACCACCTCCACCAGCTTCGTAATTATTTGCTCCACCACCTCCTCCACCACCTATACATACAATATGAATATCATAAACATCAGCAGGAACAGTAAAAGTATATGATCCTGATGATGTCCATTCTTGTTGACTAGTAGCAGTTGTTTGATTACCACCGCCACTATCCCCTGTGAGTAGTGCCTGTTGTATGGGCATATTAAAAACCCCCTAGCTCAGACCACCGCCAATAATTGTAAACGAATTTGTTCCCACACATAATACTGTAGCGACTCCTCTCTGTGCCAGAGTCCTATTTCCAGTATTTGAAGTACCTGCCTGATACATTGTAACCGAAGATCCTTGGGTTATTGTAATATCACTAGCACTATTATTGTAAATTGTTATGGCATCTCCAGAATCGAAAACACCTGCTGGAACCGTTACACTAGCATTAGTATTAATCAACTCTCCAACATCAGCAGTAGCAAGAGTATAAGTAGATGATTTATTATTATTTGTTATTTGTCTTACATTACCACCAGAATCATTAACAGTTGTAGCAGTAATAATACCAGTTACTACAGTATTCTGTCCAATTGATACATCAGTACTAAACCCAACCTTAACAGCCTTTATATCAAAGTTAGGACTAACACTTTCAATAGCAGGATTACCAGTAGCAGCAGCCGCTATATTTAATTCCTTTACACCAAAACCCTTTTCAGCCATCGTTAGTAATTTTTTAGGTATTTATAAAGTTGATTCCAGACATTTTTAAACCATTAGCATTTTTTAATCTCACTGCTACCTTATCGTCACCATCAATATCCTCATTACCTGTAGGAGCATCCCAAATTACGATAGGATTTCCACCTTGAATAGATTTATTATCTGCCCAATCAGAAGAATTAGCACTAGAAGCTTCTGGTCCATTATAGAAAGCAGATTCAGATTGTGTTCCAACACCAACAGTCACCCAATTTAATACATCTTCAACAGTCCATCCTCTATTGGACTGAAGTTTAGTAGCAATTACTCCACAAGAAACTGGGCAAGCAGAACTAGTACCACCAAAGGAACAGTCTTCAGATTCCAAAGATTGAGTACTATTCAAAGTATAGTAAGCATCGTATCTATTATATCTTGGAGAATTGTTTGCATCAGTTGCTGCAAGTGTATCAGCAGCAGGTGCATAATATGGAACAAGATTACCCATATTACTATAAAATACCTTTCTTTCTTGACCTGTACCTGCTGTTGATTGTAATGCTGGATCCATAGCACCAACAGGTATGGTTCTATATGTTGTTATTCCAGAAATAGCATCTACTTGTTTTCCTATTTGACCAGGAAATCCTTGACGATTGATTGAATTATAAGCTTGATATCCACCATAAGTAGACCAATTAACATTGTAACCAGAATCTGGAGAAACAGTTGAATAATAATTGTTATAATCTGGATGATCATACTTCACTAATTTTTGATTAGTATTTCCAGAAGAACATACAAATATTACACCAGCATCAATCATTTCATCACCAGCAATTGTCATAGCATTATCAGCATACTCAAAACGTATAGCACCTTGAGAAAAATTATCCATGAATGCAGGAGTACTAGTCGAATCATAGCTTACTCCAGCAGCTACACTATTACCAACATTAATACTTCCAACCATAGAAGAATGAAATTGACACTGATAATAATATGTTGCTCCAACTACTGGTTTGAATGTAACAGTTCCATTATCAGTACCATTATTAGTAACATTTGATGCTGCATTTCCTACTCCTGTACCTGCTTGAGTCTTTATCCAGAATGGATGTCCAGGACTATTTACATTAAAGGTTATAGTATCATAAGAATTCATTGTAATAGTGGGATTATTACCACTAATACTTCCTGCCTTATCATTACCAGAGATTGTATAAGCAGAAGCACCAGAATGAGTTACATCAGCAGAATAAGAAACTTCAATATGTCCACTAAGACCAACTTGATAATAATAGTTAGCAGATACTGGAAGATCTTTTCTATGCCCCATACTATTACTTGTTATAGTAGGGTCTTTAGTTCCATAACTCGCATTAACTGGTTTAGTCTGATGAAATATTTTTACTATATCAAAATAAGTCTCCATACCAGTTCCATACCATCCATATGAATTTATGAACCATTTATTTGCGTTATAAGCAAACCCATATTGTCTACCATATACCTGTGAAGCACACGGTGTGCCATGATACTGAGTGCTACCAGCAGAATGATTTGCTGTATTATCACCATTACATCTAGCTCTACTATAAGAAGAAATAGTCCCAGTTGTACCAGCACTAGCAAATTCAGCAGATCTTTTAGAAGCATCCATCCACCAGCCTATAGCAACAGATTCAAGAGGAACTGTTGTTCCATCCCAACGAGTAGTTAATCTTGCTCCAGGATTAGCATTGAAATAATCAGGATCAATATAATATGGAGCATCTAATACTAAATCTAAAACATCACATGTCCCACTAGTAGAAGATATTCCTTTCTTAACCAATACATTCTGAGCATTATATTCAACAGGTCCACCTAAATTGTTTTGAAATTCAATATGACCAAACCACATAGCTTGATCAGCAACAATACAATCAACATCTGATCCATCACCGTAAGATGCCAGCTTATCATTTATTATCTGTGTTACATTATTTCCCCAAGCATTATCTTTTTGTTTACATCTTAATAACTGATATCCAGCACGATTTTTATCAGCAGAAGTTGGAGTAGTAGGTAAAAATGAACTAATATTTTGACTACCCCTAAGATTTTTAACTGTAGTTGCGTATCTCTCAACCTGTACCGCAGAATCCATCATTAAAGCAGGATCAATTGCATATGTTCCTGCATAATAAGCAGCATCAATATCAACACATCTAACTTTTGGATGCTTACGAAGATCAGATGCTTCAGACTCTGTTAACTTATAAGTTCCTCTTGTTCCACTATGTAATTTATTATCAGAACACTCAACAATATCTGAAGGTATATTATCTTCTAAAGTACCATCTTTTAATAAAAGAGTATGTATATCAGTCCAATCACCTGGAGCAATACAAGAAACAACATATCTTTTTTTTACATCTCCTGTAGGTTCTTTTGGTAGAGTATCTTTCCACTCTTTAAAACCTGGAGTAACAGTCGTAGTACCTATTCCTACCATAAAAATATCCTAATTATAATATGGTTTGTCTCATGACACTAAATGTAGTTACTCCAGATATTCCAGATTCAGGAGTTGCTTTTAGTGAACAATCACCAGTAGCTAATATAGCAGAAAAAGAAGCAATCTTATTTGGAGATGACATAATAGCATACTCCTCATAATAAGCATTGTTTCCATCCTGCATAACTAATATCTTTTGTACTTGTCTGTTATTACCATTCATCAGATGAACCGTATAATCAGCTGTCTTATAATCTGTATTAGCAACTGTAAAAGCATCTATTGTACTTGGAGATCCAGCAACTGCTGTAAACACTCCACCAGATGTTCCAATACCTACACTAGAACCAACTGTTAATGTTGGTGTATTGATAGCACCAACAAACTCACTAGCAGTACAAACACCACTTATTACAACACCTTCATGTACAGTCTCAAGACGTTGATTATCATTATGATATAATTTTGTACCTGCTCCTCCAATAGCTTGAATATTCTTCTTAGATGGTTGCCCTTCAATAGAAATTATTTTTCCAGAAGATCCAAAGTTACCAGCCTTAATGTATAAATCATTAGTAGCTTCCACATATCCATAATCCTGATCACCATGTAATTCTAATCCAGCACCAGGACCTGGTGTTGTTGATCCAGCACCACTCCATGCTTGAGATGATGCAGTTGGACCAAGATAAATCTTTTGAGATTTGTCAAATTGAAGAGCACTAGAACTCTTATCCCAATACATCCCCTTCCAAGAACCAGTACCCTGAGTTCCTACAAAATACGTGTCATCATTGAAGGTTGATATACCAAGAGTATCTACATTAGTTACGTCTTCATAAGTTAAAGTACCACCGATACTTACATCACCACTAAAAGTCGCACCAGCACCAACTAAATTTCTTACAGTAATATCTGGAGTACCACTCAATCCATTAGCAGGACCATTGAAAGCACCTGTAAAGATAGTTGCCGATACACCACCAGTGATACTCATACCACCAGTTCCAGTTATAGTATTATTATTGAGATCTAAATTACCACCAAGTTGAGGTGTCGTATCCTCTACAACATTTGCTAATCCACTTAAAGTACTTTCAATACTAAATCCAGAAGCACTAACTCCACTAAAAGCAATATTGGAACCAGCACTTATAGTTGTATCATCCTCTGAATTATCCGATCCAGCTAATCTTAATTTAACACTAGTTCCATCTAAAACAGCCAACATACCATAAGTTGTGTTGGTATCTGTATTAACACTAGTAATAGTTGCCACACCAGAAGATGGTGGCGTTACACTAATATTAGTTCCAAAGTTAAATGTTCCTGCAGTACCAACTAGAGATCCATCTTCATAACAAACAATACCTGTACCAGAAGCAACAACACCAAATAATCCAGAACCATCCCCTACAAACTTTGAAGCGGTTGCTACTCCAGTTATGTTGACACCTCCTGCACCATTAATAGTTCCAGTAACTGGAATAGCAGCACCATAAGTTAATTCTGGTGCTCCTGTTGCGGCTTTATTTACAAGTTTATCCGATCTAAGCCTAGACATTAATTTATCCGAGTATCAATGTTAATTGTATTTATACTGTTATAGAATCACTTACCTATTATAAAGTCACCAGTAGATATTGTTAAATCTACATCATCGCTAATAACTACACTCTCATTCTTGACATATGTTATATCATCAAGCATATTAGGAGTGATAGTTGTATGTTCATCAACTGTTATTTCACTTGGAAGAGAAATAACATTATATAAAAATCCCGACTGCCCAAGAGTACTTTCGTTAGCAGCAAGTTCACCGTAACGACTTTCAGTTACATTTAAATTAGCAACTGTTAGATTATTAAAAACAGTATCTCCAACAGTAGAGATACCGACAAGTGCTGGAGCAGAAGTAACAGTTAATACTCCAGTAACGGGATTAACAGATAATCCATTTCCAACCTTAAATGCACCAAGAGTTGTTGCTGATCCTACGGGAAGAGTTAATTGAACAACCCAACTGCTTCCATCATAGATCCAACTCTTACCAGCTTCATTATGAACGGTTCCTGTAGTAGGATTATTTGGAAAATTTATCATATTTATAGTACCCCTAAACCTTATTTATTGTAATATCCTCTAGGATATTGTAGACCTTTAGCAGGTCTTCTACCATTTATCCAACCTCTTTCTCTAGTACCTATTGCTGGAGCAGTGAAAGTATAGTTTCCATAATTAGCATCTGCATAAACATTAACAATAGAAGAAAAATTACTAGCAGTTGATCCCCAAGCAATAGAACCTAAACTAACACCAAATCCAGTATGAAATTGTAGTGTTACACCATTGAATTGTTTAGCAAGATTTAAATACCTATTATTAACATTTCTAAAATTACCAAACGGAGCTGCGGTCTGTATTGGTCCAACATCTCCAGTAAAAGTAAAATCTGCCATTAAGTAGTCCTCACACAGAATAACATTCCTTTAGTGGTTCCATTAGCAACACCATCAAGTCCCTCAGTATTATTAACATATGCTGCAGTTACTATAGTATATACTTCAACACCAGCACTAATAGTGACAGTATCACCAGGACTGTATAAGGTTGCTCCTGGAGTAGATCCAACCTGTATCATAACATAATCATCAGGAAGATAATATGGACAAGGAATTAAACTATTGTCAATAGGAATACCTGATATTGGTTTATAATAATTAGTAAGAGAATTTAATGTTCCATCGTAGGTATTATCTCTAAAATAAAATGCAGTCCGTGAACGTCCTGTTCCATTCGCATTGTATCGATTATCAGTTTGCAAATCAATATTGGGAGTATAGATTGTATGAGCTCCGTTATAATATCCCTGACCATTTCTGAAATAACCATACATGGCTTCTCTAGTTTTAGTATAATCATTCTTAGGTTCTGCAGAAGCAGACTTACTTTGATATCCATTATGATGACCAGCCATTTGAGATATAAAAGTTATACCATAAGGATGGGATGAACTGTTGACATCATTAGCATCATTCACAACCTTAGTAAATGATCCATGATACAATTCATCTAAATCAAATACTGGATTAGGATTTCCAAAATTAGATCCACCATTAAGAGTAAATGTTCCCCAATTGTAGTCTCGTAAATTTTTAGTTTGAATGAATGATATCATAGCAAATTGAGGATCTACAGTACTAGTATACCACCTTATAGTATGAGGATATGTGTGTGGAGCACTACTGTCAGTAATATCAATATAACTAACATTAACATCACCACCATCATTTGTGAATTTATTATAATACTTTGTGACTTCTTCACCATCTATACCCTCAAAGAAACCATATTCTTTAAAATTACTTGCTGCACTTTGATTACTATATGTTCCAATAGTTTCGTGATTAGTACCAGCACAATTCATGGTTTCCCAGTAAACACCAGAATCAATAAACATCCTGTAATCTGTACCTGTATTAGTTTTAGCAATTGAAAAAGTATAATATGACGTTCCCCTAGTCTTATCATCCTGATGTTTTCTTTTTAGAACCGCATAATCACTACCTCTTTGGTAGAATTTATTATTAGCTGCTCCACCATAATCAGTAGTATGAAGAGATGGTTTACCATCTGAAGTATAAGTTCCAGTTGCAGCTGTATTTGTACCAAATACAATATCATTTCCACCTGAATCACCATTGGTTCCAGAAACAGCACCATCAGCACCACCAGTCTTACTTCCCTTTATAGTAAAGGAAGCAGTAGTAGGCCATCCTTGACCCGTATTCTGTGCCGCAGAAGCAATATTACATACCTCAATACCATAAGGTTTTCCTCTGGTATTGCTATTAGAATTACCATTAAAAGGATATCTACTAACTCTTAAATATAAATCATTATCAGGACTTAATAAACCAACATCAGTGCCTAAAACTTTCACATAGTAATTCAGGTTTTGAGAATTATAAGTATAACTCCCATTATAATATCTTGGTAATAAAAGAATTTCTCCTTTTAAATTAGGTAATGTATCATTAGTATAATAATAGTGTCTATTTGATATCCAAGCATAACTAGTAGGTTGACCAGAAGCATAATTATAAGAGTTACAACCTTTGCTAAGTCTAGCAGGTTTTTCAAAGCTTTCTATTGGTACTACTTCATTTCCAGCAAGAATATTAACAGTAGGTGCAGAAGTATATCCAGATCCTGCAGAAACTATAGTGAATCCAGAAATAGTTCCTTGAGTAGAAACAGTGCAAGTTGCTTTAGCACCAGATCCACCACCACCAGAAAATGTAATAGTAGGTGGTTCATTAGGATCATACCCATAACCAGAACTGGTAACAGTTATTGATGTTATAAATCCACCAGATACTGATGCATTTGCCGTACCTTCAAATCCAGATATAGGTTCTGTTCTTCTATTCTCAGTCTGATTCCAATATCCAGTATGTTCCCACTTTACAAGATCAGCACTTGTATATTGTACTTGATAGTTACTAGTCTCATTACCTGGAGAATCTATATTATTACGGTTAGCATATATACATTCTTTAGTTGAATCATATGACTCGGTAGATAAATCTTGCTGTACTACCTTAAATTCATCTCCATCACTATTAGGAAAATTCCAATATACCTTATCACCATATCTAATAATAATTCTAGTATTTTCTGACTCAGATGTTTCTGGTGTATAAAATCTTGTAGCGGAAGTCCATCCATTTGCTGGAGTACCAGTACCACCAAGATCAACTGTTGTTGGTGTCGGAGCTACAGCATTAGCACGACTCGTAGCTAATTTAATTGTAGTACTATCTACACGTACAACATAATAATCACTATCTAAAGTAAGACCTGTGATATTATTACTTTCACTTACCTGTCCTGGATTCCATCTAAGTTTCTTACCAGTTTGCAATTCAGTGTTTGAATGAACTGTGATTGTATCATTGGTAGCATCATAACCTGTTGGTTGCCAATATTCTTTAACATAATATCCTTGAGTACCATTCTTAGTTACATCAAAATATCTATTGAAGTATGTACTAGAACTCGAAGGTCTACCACCACACCTATTCCACAAAGTTGTTGCATGTGATTTATCACTCTTACCATCTGAAGTTGTAGATCCTGGATATAAACAAAACGTAGGAACATCATAAGCAACAGTTCCACTATGATATCCCAATTGTCCAAACACATACTCTAAAGAATCAAATAATTGACTATTTGTCCAGTTTCCTGATCCTTGTGTTCCAACTGGTTTATTTGATATTGTAACCGTCATTAGTTTTATTCTCCTATTTTTAGTACAGTCAGAGTCACAGTAATCGCATTGGCACTACCACTTCTATTATTTATTGCTGTGTATATTGTATTAGTTCTAGTTGGCGTATCATTGTTAAATCCAAAAATACCAGGAGTAACTAATACTTCCTCATCATCAGTCGTTGTTGTTACTTCAGCAATAACACCGCTACCTGGTGCAGGATCTTCACCTTGACTTCTAGTAGAATCATTTTGCCTTGTAGCATCATCTACATAGATTCTTACCCAAGAAGCCTTGCTAACTTTAATCTTGAATAAAGTATAAGCAATATGACCTGTAAGATTCATAGTGCCATAGGCATTACTATCAATACTTGCAGAAGTTCCAGAAACATCACCAATTACATTAGCACTAGCAGAATCAGCATATTCTAATGCGTTTTCAGCAGTATTAACCTTTAAATATTTACCAGCCTTTCCACCATATGTGTTAGGTGTGTCATCCAGACCCTTAAAGCTAGTGGACCCAGAAGTACCAGAAATATCAGATGCTGGTTCCCATTGAGAATTTGTTGCACTCCACTTTAATACTTCTCCATCACCAGGAGTAGCACTAGAAACATCGGTGAGACCACTGATTGGGTTTGTAGAAGCAACCCACTTAGAAGAACCAGTATCATATTTTAATACATTATTAGCAGCAGGTTCATTTATAGCAGTATCTGAAGCATCTTTGATCTTACCAGTTGTTGCTATATCCTTTAAAGATGGTTTATTTAATATTGATCCAGCACCAGAAGGAAGATTCCAATCAGATTGAGATACTGTGTCACTTTCAATAGTTATTCTCTTAGCATTGCTATCCCAAGCAACCGTAGTTCCATCAGACCCAACTATTTCTATAATATCATTTGTATTATCAGATGCTGCTAAAGTGAGTATAGCATTAGAACCAGTACTACTACCATTTAAATCATAAGTTGTATCACTAGCACTTCCACCAGTAGATGTAGCAGTGATCAATCTCGTAGTTGAATTATATGCGAATGTTATATTTGAATGAAGAGCATTAGCAGCAGTGCTACACAACATTTGTTGAGCAGCATCTTTTGTTAATTCATCAGTCCATTGAGTTACATTAGATCCAGCCTGTGTGAATGTAAGTGTATTCTCATCATCTCTGCTTACAACTAATCCACCAGCACCTTTAAATACAACATCATCATTAGTAGAATCTAGCGAATTAAATAATCGTAGAATAGAATCATTAGGTCCTGTGGATGAAATACCAGATATACTATAAATTGATTGATTTAAATCTATACCTATACCTAATTCATATTCACTCTGAGAATTTAAACTCCTAGTTAAATTAATACCATCTCCACCACGTATGATAACTGAAGTCTCAGTTGCTCCTTTATCATGCCCTAAAACTATTTTATATGATCCAGAATCATAAGATCCACTACTAATATCATAACTCTTTTCCAGTTGACCAAATATAGTTTCAAAATCAGAAGATGTACTACTATCTGTAGTAACTACTCTCTGATCCGACCAACCAACTCCATTTGAAAGATATAATGAATTATTATTATCAGCATAAGCAAGTTGTCCCTCAGATGTAGATGCTGTTGGGAAAGCACTAACAGCAGCATATCTACTAATTCCAGTAGAATCTGAAAGTGGAACATTAACCCACTTAGTTCCTGACCACTGAATGATATCACCATTAGTAGCAGAAGTAATAGTAGTATCAGTAAGTCCAGTTATACTATTAACAGCAGGAGCAGTAACAACACCATTACCATCAATAGATAATCCAGCACCAATTTTGACACCACCTAATGTTGTAGCACTTGCGTTTACTAATTCATAAGGTTTATGTGTAAACTGACCTGTAGTACTATTATAACTTAAACTACTTTGACCAGGAACAGATGTACCAGTAGTAACAGAAATATCTGATAAAGCAGCACCAACATCCTTAGTAGGTGTAGAAGCATAAACTATAAGAACACCACCAAAAGTAGCAGGTGATAAAATACTTCCGTCAGAATTACTCCATTTTGTTTTAAATCCTGTTGTTGTTTTATTGTATACCTCTATATTATGAGTAGCATAACGTTCTCTGTTGGTATGAACATAATAGTTTGTATCTGGTTGAGCACCTACTAAGGTGAAATCCATTTCACCATTGGAACTATTATAAGCACCCCAACTTAGATTAGTTCCAGATCCAGAACTAGTACTATTAACAACAGCATATGCTACAGGAGTGATTATAGTTTCACTACCACCACTTCCTCCACCACCAGTTTGATCTGCTGCTGGTTGCCATTCTTGAGCAGTATTATTCCATTTTAAAACATATCCATCTGAAGGAGAACTAGCACTGACATTACTTAACTGACTTATATCACCAAGAGTTAATGCAGAACCATCACCATCAAAAGAATTAGCAGTTACAATACCTGCTACTGTTAC
>CESQ01226882.1_pt1 | contig 14036 bp, 10 predicted proteins | sample 361401 | NCBI WGS metagenome assembly CESQ01 (sample SAMEA2622119, study PRJEB7988) | marine metagenome | isolation source: saline water (ENVO:00002010), including | reverse complement strand
TATATATTTACAAAACCAACAAGATTATTTTAGTCATATATACAACCAGGTAGATAGAAAGCTTCGAGTTGCTCAAGCTGAAGGTATTTATATGCTTCAAGGCCCTAAATTTAAAATCGAGGCAATTGGCATTTCATTTATTGCATTTATTGCATTATTAATAGCGAGCAATAAAAGTCACTCTATGTTTCTTCTCCCTATCCTGGGATCAATGGCGCTGGGTGCTCAAAGATTGTTGCCTTCCTTGCAACAAACTTTTCAATCTTGGGGAGCAATTACTCAAAACAACAAAGCGGCATCTATTGTTTTATCCTTAGCAAAAATCAAAGGTAAGAATCTAGCTTTATCCACCTTTAGCCCTAAGGATAAATATGAATTAGAATTTGATTCATTAGAGTTCAATAAAATTAGTTACTTATATCCAAAAACAAAAAATTACATAATAAGAGATATATCTTTAAAAATTTCGCCTGGGGAGGTTTTTGGTGTTGTAGGACCAACTGGAAGTGGTAAATCAACTCTAATAGATTTGTTGGTTGGATTACTTAGGCCCACAAGCGGAAATATATTAATAAATGGTAATGATCTGCACTCACCTGAAAATTACCCTTTACTCATGAATTGGCGTCGTTCGATAAGAATGGTTCCTCAAGATATTTACTTATTAGATGCATCAATAGCCTCTAATATAGCTTTTGGTATAGATAAAGATTCAATTGATTTTAATTCAATAGAAAAAGCTGCAGAATTAGCAAATATAAAATCATTTATTGATAATTCGGAAAATGGTTATGATACTTATGTTGGGGAAAGAGGTTTGTTCTTGAGTGGTGGACAACGTCAACGCATTGCAATAGCTCGAGCTCTATATCAATCGCCTAGTATTTTAGTTTTAGATGAAGCTACTAGTGCATTAGATATAAATACAGAGGAAATTATTATAAATAATCTACTTAAAGGTTTAAGTAATATAACTATTATTATTATTACTCATAGACCAGACACGTTAAAATATTGTAATGACTTTATTGATTTGGGAGCAATAGATAATAAAGAATGAATTATTGTAATAATATATCACCTATAAGAAAAAGAAAGGATAAGAAGAAACCTTGTTTATTCCTGGATAGAGATGGAGTAATTATCGAAGATAAGCATTATTTAAGTTGTCCTTCCGAGGTAAATCTTATTACAGGAAGCAGCGAAACAATAAGCAAATTCAAAGATAAAGGTTGGTTAATAGTTATTATTACCAATCAATCAGGTATAGATAGAAAAATATTAAGCTGGTCTGATTATCACAAAGTAACAAAGAAAATGATTAACCTACTTGGTAAGAAGTCCTTGCCTAATGCTATTTATGCAAATTCAGACCTTCCTGGAAGCGAAACAAACGTCAATTCTTGGAGAAAACCATCACCACAAATGATCTTGATCGCAGAATCCGATTATCAGATTGACTTATCTAAATCGATATTAGTTGGAGATAGACTTTCTGATATTGAATGTGCTTACAATGCAGGCTTGAAAATTGCTTACCACGTCCTCACGGGGCATGGAAATAAAGAACGTAATCTAATACATAATGATTGGTTATCTAATAAATTTAACGAATTATCGATTAGTTATATTGATACTATTAGTCAATTATCCATTGAATAAAAAATGTCTAAATCTAGAATTTTGTTGATTGGTTGGAGTTCAGAAGTGGGTTTGAATTTATTGAAAATATTGGATATAAATAGTTTAGGCTTAAATTCCACCACTAATATTGATTTATATTTACATAGAAAAGATCTAGTCAATCCTGATCCAAAAAAGTTCAACACTTTGGGAATAAACGAATTAGGTAATTATTGCTTTGACATAATAATTTCAATTGCTCCTATTTGGAAAAGCTATTTACTTATAAAAGATCTTAATATTGTCTCCTCAGGCTATTTGCTTTTTATATCCTCAACCAGTGTTTATAACAAATCAAAGCAAGGGAGTAATCAAAGCAAGTCTTATTATTCTTTATTTTTGTCTGGTGAGCGCTCCATTATTGATTTTAGTAAGAAAAGAAATTTGAAATATTGCATTTTAAGACCTACAATTATATGGGGTATTAATAGTGGTAGTATATTTAATCTAATAAATTTTTATTCTCGATTTAAAGTAGTTATTAAGGTTGGAACTCCTAATGGTTTAAGACAGCCACTGTATTCATTAGATTTGGCAAAATATATTTTTTTTGCCTTAAAATGTAGAATCGTAGGTATTCATAATATTACTGGTCAAAGAAAACTTTCTTTTGATGAAATTTATAATTTGATTTCCAATTCACTATATTTAAAAGTTATAAAATTGCCATATTTACCGTTAAAGATTATATCTAAAGTTATAGATTATATCTTTAAGACTTGTTTCTTTGACTATATTTCAAGACAGTTTACTGACCAAGTATTTAATCATTCTGAATCTTTTAAAGATGTTATAAGAAATACTAAAGATCTAGATGAAGATTCAATTCGCTTAATAAATAAGACTTAATCTACTTTTCTTTTTTATGCATAAATTTCCTTTATGAGGATTTATCTTTTGTTTAAATATATAAACTATTGGAAAAATTAAATACAATCTTCTGCGTGATAGATCATTTAAATTAGTTGAGCTCATAAAAGATAAAGTATATATAAGAAAAAAATTCAATAAAATGATATTTGTAATAGATACAAATGGTGTTAAGTATAACTTTCTTCGCAAAAGTAATATAAATATGGTCGTCATTAACAGATAAGTAAATGCACTAAATCCAATAATAAGATTTGTGCTTTGAAATCCCTCTAATGGAATAAGTGGTCTAAAAATCCCTAAAAATTGAATAAATTCGGGCAGAGGTTCTAAATTTGAGAATTTTTCGTTTGAATAGAAAATATCTAAAGGAAAATTATTTAAGATGCTAAAGAAACTATTTCCCTTGATAAGGGGCAAAACATTTGGATAACCGAATATATTACCGATAACATATTCTAGAGGCCCCCTGGATATTGGTGAGAATATAAGGAAAATTAATATCCCTATATATATTTTATTTGTGTGATTTTTAAAAATACTTATTTTTGATAAAATAACATATATAATTGATAAAAATACAGAAGCAACACATACAACGGCAAAGTAAGGTCTTATTTTAAGAGAGATTATTAGTATCAGAAAATTGCTAAAAATGAAAAAATTTTTTTTCTTTTTGGTTAAGGTATATAAAGAAAAAGTAATTAGAGGTAGTAATAAAGTCTCTTTACCGAAATAACTTAGCATTATACTAGTAGTTGGATCAAATAAAATGATGAAAATTAAATTAAATTTTAAAATCTCAGCTAATTTAATATTTTTTGTTGGAATATCTTTTATGTAATTAAAAAGAAACCTTGATACAAAATATGAAACTAGGAATCCAAATGATACGACAAGGGTTAGATCTGCGGGCAGCAGGTTCATTAAAGTATGAGATATGCGACCTATAAAACTAAGGTCTGTAATTGCTTTTGGATTCTCTATGGTATTTAATATTAATCCCCTAGGCTCTAAAAAATATTTAGGTAGGTCTCCTCTATCCCAACTATAAATAGACAGCCAAACCAAGGCTATAGAGGTGATTAACTTATATATTGCAATCAACAATGATTGAAGTTTATTCTTGAAGAAAGGAAAGTATTCAAAAGATATATATACTGTAAAAAAAGTAATAATGGACCCGAATAAGAATTCAATAAAATCATATGATTCTAATTTTAAATAGAACAAGATTTATTTAAAATTTCATTATAATATATTTTCGCGATTAAGCTATGTTTATATTCCTCTTTGATAAATAATCTTGCTAGAATATTATAAAATGTAGTTTATTTTGTTTATGTTCATGTAGCATTCGCATTGCATTTGCTTGATAGGCCATAATTGTTTAAAATATTTATAAATAGATAAATATATAAATCACTTAATTAAATGGTTTTTTCAAATTTTGATATATGTGTAGTTGGAGGAGGTATGGTTGGTCTCTGCTTGACCAAACAGTTGTCTATTAAGTATGGACCAGAGAATATTGTTCTTATAGATAAAGAGAAAGAGCTAGGTCTTCATAGTTCTGGAAGAAATAGTGGAGTGCTACATGCTGGAATATATTATAAGCCAAATTCTCTTAAAGCAGATGTTTGTATTGAAGGCGCAAAAAGACTTAAAGATTGGGTTTTAAAAAAGGGGTTGAATATAAATGAGTGCGGTAAAATTATAATTCCCCAAGATGAAAAATTAGACTCTGAGCTTGATTTGTTATTAGAACGTGGAAAAAACAATGGAGCAATAGTTGAGTTGATAGATAGTCAACAACTTTCAGAATTAGAGCCCCAGGCAAGGTCTGCAACAAATAGAGCATTATGGAGTCCTGGTACATGTGTTGTTAATCCAAAACAAGTTGTTAAAGAATTAGAAAATGAGATTAGAGAAAGTGGAGTTCAAGTAGTTCTTAGAAAAAATAGAGGGGGAATTACCAACATTAATCCAAACAAAAATATAGTTAATTTTTCTGATGGAACTTCATTAACCTACGGTTTCTTATTTAATTGCGCAGGTATTCATGCAAAAGAGATAGCTGAGAATTTTAATATTGGAAATGAATATGAGACGCTTCCTTTTAAAGGCCTTTATTGGAAAGTGAAATCATCATCAAAGGTAAGGCCAAAGCGCAATGTATATCCAGTCCCTGACTTATCTATGCCTTTTCTGGGCGTGCATTTTACTCCTGACACTAATACACCGGCTAATGTATATATTGGACCAACTGCAACTCCAGCCTTGGGACGTGAGAATTATTTTGGGCTAGAAAAATTGGAGCCTAGTATCGCTTTTAATACTATCAATACTATTGCTAGAAAGTATCTATTAAACAAATCAAGCTTTAGAAAATATGTTCATCAGCAGTTGTTTTTAATTTATAAAAGTAATTTAATTAAATCTGCTCAATCACTTATTCCAGAGATTACAAAGTCAGATATTGAGTTATCTGAAAAAGTTGGTATTAGACCTCAATTGTATAATAAAATTACAGGGGAATTGGAGGATGATTTTATTTGTATAAATGGGGTTTCCAGTACTCATGTTCTTAATGCTATTTCACCAGCTTTTACTGCAAGCTTTGCCTTGGCAGATCTAGTAATAAGTAGAGCTGCTATGTAAAAATAAATTAACTATATGGGTTTCATTAAATTTTAAATTATTACATTAAAGAAAAATTTATATGATTGTGTATAATTAGGAATGATTTTTTGAATTTTTAATCTGGAGGTTAATAATTTTTGTTTATCCGAAATCAATTTAAATCTTTTTTAGCTATAACGGATTTCCCATTATGGAGCAGAAGACTATTCCTTGTCTTATTGGATTCAATATCGATTTTTATTTCCTTAAACTTATCATTGAGTCTTAGACCTTTAACATTTAAATATACATTTTTAGGGATTTACCCTATTTATCTATTATTTATCTTTTCAGGATTAATAATTTATATTTTTACAGGACACTATAAAGGGCTTACACGTTTTATTGGCAGTACAGAATTCTATAAACTTTTTTTAAGAAATTTTGCCTATCTTATTGTTATTGTTTCAATTACATATTCTATTGATATTATAAATAAAGATGTATATACATTTTTATTTTGGTCAATATTCTATATATATCTAACTTTAAGTACATCAATAATAAGACTTTTTATTAGGGATATAATCTTTTATTTATTAAGAAATAAGTTCTCAGAAACTAAAAATGTTGCAATATATGGTGCTGGAATTTGCGGTGCAAACTTGTTACAGTCACTTCGTAATAGCACAAAATATAATGTTGTCCTCTTGGTTGATGATGATCCTCTTTTATGGAAAAGAAGTATTAATGGTTTAATTATAAGGCCTCCAGAATCTATCACTTCTTCTAAATATTTAATTTCATCTGTTTTTTTAGCATCTTCTACTTTTTCCAAAAATCGTATACGTGAAATCGTTAAATCCTTAAGTGGACAAAATATAAATGTTTTTAAAATTCCATCCTATGATGAATTAATATCTGGGTCAAAAAGTATTGATGCGCTTAGAAAAATTAAGATTGAGGATCTATTGGGAAGGCAAGCTGTATCTCCAGATATAAATCTACTTGGCCCTGGAATTAATGGAAAGAATATTCTTGTTACAGGAGCAGCAGGATCTATAGGTAGTCAATTATGCAAAGAAATTTCCAAGCATCAACCTAATAGATTATTAATGTTAGACAATAATGAAAAAGGACTTTATGAAATAAATAAATACTTTCAAAATCTATCAACTTCTATTGAGGTTTTACCTATATTGGGGTCATCAACTGATTTTGAGTTACTAGTTAAATCATTTAATCGTTACTCAGTTGATTTAGTTTTTCATTCGGCTGCGTACAAGCACGTCCCACTTGTTGAAATTAACCCAATCCAAGGAATTTTTAATAATATATTTTCTACCTACAGGATTTGTAAGGCAGTTTTAAAATCTCCTGTAACCAAAATTGTTTTAATTTCTTCAGATAAGGCAGTCAGACCTACAAATATAATGGGAGCAACAAAAAGAGTCTCAGAGGTCATTTTTCAAGATTTTGCTAACCATAGTGAAAATAAAATTTTCACTATGGTTAGATTTGGAAACGTTATTGGATCTTCTGGTTCTGTCGTACCTCTTTTTAATGAACAAATTGATTCTGGTGGTCCAATCACTCTGACTGACAGAAGAATTATTAGATATTTCATGACAGTTAATGAAGCAGTTCAACTAGTACTACAAGCCGCCTACATGGCACAGGGAGGTGATATTTTTCTATTAGATATGGGTGAACAAGTTTCTATTTACGAACTTGCAAAGCAAATGATTTATCTTAAAGGATTAACAGTCAAAGACTCTAACAATCCTAATGGTGATATTGAAATAAAAGAAATTGGATTAAGATCTGGTGAAAAGTTATATGAAGAATTACTCGTTGGGAATAATTCAATTAATACTGTACATCCATTAATTTATAAAACATTCGAAGAAAAATTTGACTCTTCTGAATTGTTGAAAAACCTTACTAATTTAGAGAAATCTGTTTCTAAATATAAACTTGAGGATTCCTTGTCGATCATGTCAAACCTCGTCCCAGAATGGAAACCTTCTTCGAGGATTTATGAAGCATAAAAATCTTTATACCATTGGATGAATTTTTTTACACCAACTTCAATTGGCGTATTTGGCTTAAAATTAATCCATTTCTCAATTTCAGTTGTATCTGAAGCTGTAACAGCGACGTCACCAGCTTGCATTGGCATAAAGACTTTTTTAGCAGAAGTTCCTAAGCAATTCTCGATAGCGTCTATATATTCCATTAATGGAGTTGGTCTCGAATTGCCAATATTAAATATTTTATGGGGTGCCCAACTTGATGCTGGGTCTGGTTCATTCTTATCAAAGCTATCATTGGCAATAGGAGGTTTATTTATTATCCTAATAAGCGATTCAATTACATCATCTATGTAAGTGAAATCTCTTGTCATCTCACCATTATTAAAGACTTTTATAGGTTCATTTTTTAAGATCGCCTCTGTAAAAAGGAACAAAGCCATATCAGGTCTTCCATAAGGACCGTAAACAGTGAAAAATCTCAGGCCTGTTGATGGGAGACCGTATAAATGACTATATGCATGTGCTATCAATTCATTAGCTCTTTTACTTGCTGCATAAAGACTTACTGGGTGGTTCACGCCATGATGTTCAGAAAAAGGGATCTTAGTATTGCCTCCATAGACTGAACTACTACTTGCATAAACTAGATGTTCAACTTTGAAATGATGGCAAAGCTCAATAATATTGCCAAACCCTACTAAATTAGATTGAGTGTATGCTTTAGGGTTAGTTAACGAATAGCGAACCCCAGCTTGTGCCGCAAGATTTACAACTTTATTGGGTGAGTATTCCTTAAAAGTATTTTCCAAAATAGATGTATTTTCAAGATCCCCTTTTACCATTTTAAATTCCACACCAAGTGATTTCGCTTCACTCAGTAGAATTTTAAAACGAGCATCTTTAAGCTTGGGGTCATAATATGAATTGAAGTTATCAAATCCTACAGTTGACTTTCCTTCTCTAATAAGCCTAAGACATAAATGAAAACCTATAAAGCCTGATGCACCAGTTATAAGAATAGTCATAGAAGAGTTAAGGTTTTGATTTTACTCCCTTTTATCCATTTTAATAGATTTTATTAGTAAAGAGCAAATATTTGATTAAACACCTATTTTATTTAATTTTAAAATGATTATTTGACTTGATTTTTTCTAATTAAAATTAGTTTATAAATCTTATGTTTAAAAATGAATTATTTAATTATTTACACTTAAGGCTTAGTTAAAATTTTATAATATAATATTTATTATCATAAGATCTAAATAGATTTATTGAACCTATTCTTATATTATTAATGAAATAATACTTATTGCTTTGATTCTAACTATTTGTTAGGTTGAAAATTTATTTTCTATATTTAAAGATGCTTTCATTTTTCAGAGATATTAGGTTTCGTTTATATTTACGTTGTTCATTTTTTGCTCTTGGATTCACTGTCTTTTGATAAATAATAACTTTTGAATTCCATTATACCTTTCTCACCAGAAAGGTTGATTGGATACCCACATTTATCAATAACTGATATTGCTATTTCCTCCGCAAGTGCTTCTGCATCAATTTCATTAATCTCTTTCTTCTTTTTGAAAACTTGTTTATTTTCTTCTAAGGAAAATTTCATAGCACTTTCCTTTGAGAGGCCAAATCCAATAGCATTGCAAAACTTATTTGTATATGATTTAGAGACTTTTTTGATAAAAATAGAATTATCACTTCCCGATGCATACAAAACTTCTACCTTGAAATTAATTATTGTTGCACATATTAATAAGACAAATAGACCATAAACAATTTTTTTAAGTTTCACTATCATAACTATTCCTCAAATACTTAATTGGTATAATAATCAAATTTCGGATTATTTATAAAGTATTTGTAATTGCTTTTAATTGTTTTTTTAATTTTTTTTACTATTTTAAGTAATAGTGATTTGATCTAGAATATCTTGATATTAGATAAATTTCGAACCTTGATTGTTTTTGCGAGTTAGGCCACCTACTATTTCCTTAGGACCCTATTGTGATTTATGATAATAACAAGTGTATAAATTGAGTTAAGCAGTAAGTTGTGTTTGGATTCTCTTTGCAAGTTGATTTATTAGCATCAGCTTCTGTTGCTTATATTCATTATTTGAGCTTTATGGTTTGTTTTGGTGCCTTGATCTATGAACGTATCTCATTGAGGCAAAACCCAACAAGATTAGAAGCAATATCAATGGTTGTTGCCGATATTATCTATGGCATCGCTGGAGTTGCTCTTCTGATAAGTGGTATTTACAGAGTTGTTAAGTTTGGTCATGGATCAGAATTTTACTTACAGAATCCTATTTTTTGGACAAAGATTATCATTTTTATTTTAGTTGGGTCTCTATCCCTTTATCCAACAATTACATATGTTTCATGGGCAATCCCTTTGAGCAAAGGTACTCTTCCGGAAGTGAGTGGTAATCTGGTTTCAAGATTAAGGTTAATTATCAATATAGAATTAATAGGTTTTGCCTCAATACCTTTTTTTGCGACCCTTATGGCCAGAGGCGTCGGATTGGCTTGAATAATTGATACTCTTTTCTATCGAGGATGTTGAAAAATAAATTTTGGAACCCGCTTGTGATTTGCCATTAATTACTTGCTTTTCCCAAATATGTAACTAATCAGGCTTAAAGCTTGATCCCAAGTTCGGTGATGCTTTTGGCTTTCTCGAGACGCTCCCTGCAAGATTCGAACTTGCGGCCCACTGCTTAGAAGGCAGTTGCTCTATCCAGCTGAGCTAAGGGAGCAGAACTTTTTAATGATTTGATCTTCTCTATGTTCGCAAAGAAAACCAAATAACAAAAAATCAACTATTAAACATTACACAGTTATGTAACCATCTACAACTAGATTTAAGGAGAGCAAGAAAAATATCTTGTATGTCTTTACAACTTTGCCATCTTTATTCGACGCTCTCTAATTTAAGTTTATTACGAAGACTTTTGATTTTTTTTTAATTTTGTCCTTTACTGCTTATGGTCAATTAAAAATCTATAGGTATTTGTGTGCCTAGTCATATTAAGTGCAAATAACATTGCTTCTTTAATTGATTTTTCAATGATTTTTTTGAAGAAGAAATTTTAAAAATCAAGTAGATAGATTTCTTTCCATTGTAAATCTTTATTTCAAATCTGATATATTGAAATTTAAATGGGTGTTTATCTTTACCAACTGCCTTGTTCAGAATTTGTAAACAGCTTCTAGGATTGATTTTGAATTTTTCAGCTAAAAGCCTCATGTCAAAAACCAACGTTTGTTTTTATATAAAGCTTCTCTATGCTTACAATATAAATATAATTAAATTATGATTTGTATTATGAAAAGTAATATCTTAAAGATTTGATGAAGGTACTAGTTACAGGTGGTGCTGGTTTTATTGGTAGCCATACTTGCTTGGCTTTGCTCCAAAGAGGTTACGAGGTAGTTGTTATTGACTCATTTATTAACAGTAATAGGAAATCACTTCATGCAGTCATAAAGATAGTGGAATCATTGAAAAAGAATGATGAACTTAATTTAAAAATTATAGAATCGGATATTAGAGATGAGAATATTTTAGATAAATTATTTTTAGAGTCTCAATTGAGTGGAAAACCTTTTCAGGCTGTTATACATTTTGCAGGTCTTAAGGCTGTAAAAGATTCAATATTAAATCCTTTGCTGTATTGGGATGTTAATTTAAATGGCTCAATTAAGCTTCTGAAAGTAATGAATAAATATGAATGTTGCAAAATAGTATTTAGCAGCAGTGCAACTGTTTATGGTTTATCAGATTTAAAACCAATTAATGAAAAATCAGATTTAAAACCAATTAATCCATATGGACAAACGAAAGCAGCTATAGAAATTTTATTAAATGATATATATCAGAGCAATCCTAACAGTTGGAAAATTGCTAATCTAAGATATTTTAATCCTATAGGTGCTCATTCTTCTGGTTTAATTGGAGAGGCTCCTATCGGAATACCCAATAATATTTTTCCTTACATAACGCAAGTTGCTGCAGGTAAAAGAGAAAAATTAACTGTTTTTGGGAATGATTGGGCCACGAAGGATGGCACTGGTGTTAGAGATTATATCCATGTAATGGATCTTGCTGAGGGACATATTTCTGCTCTCGAATACTTAGTTAAAAATGATAATCAGATTATTAGTTTAAATCTTGGTACGGGTTTAGGGACAAGTGTTCTTGAACTTATTGAAACATTTGAGAAGGTCAATAATATAGAAATTCCATTGGAATTTGCAAAAAGAAGGGTGGGAGATTGTAGTTCATTAATTGCAGATAATTCATTAGTAAGTTCATGTTTGGATTGGTCACCAAAGCGCGACTTGAAAACAATGTGTAAAGATGGTTGGAAGTGGCAATGTTTAAATCCAGAGGGTTATAGATGAATTTAATTTATATTTTATGTATTATATAGTTATGATTTAACAATATAATAGATAATAGTAGTAAAATAGAAGATTAATATTAAAAAAATTATTTAATCAATTATCCTTGAATATTATTTATTATGTATCCAGGAAATATGGATCTCATTTTAATTTGTTAAGGACTATATAAAAATGGATAGAATAATTGATCTTTATTTTTAACTATTTTCAAGCCTAAATAATATCTATTGAAATCAGATTTAGATGATCTTATTAATTTACAGAGTCTGATTCTAGTTGATTCGCTAATGTGTGAAATAATTACATATGTTAAACCTTGATATGATTATAATATGATTTAATAAATTATTTTTTTAATAGGATGGTAATAACATCAAGAAATAAAAGCAAAGTAGCATTAATTACTGGCATTACGGGACAAGATGGTAGTTATCTGGCAGAATTCTTGCTCAAAAAAGGTTATGAAGTTCATGGTATTAAAAGAAGATCTAGCAGTTTCAATACAAGTAGGATAGAGCATCTTTATAAAGATCCTCATGAGGAAGATAATAGACTTTTTTTACATTATGGAGATTTAACTGATAGTGGAAACTTGATAAGAATAATTGAAGATTGTCAACCTGATGAAATATATAATTTAGGAGCCCAAAGTCATGTGGCAGTAAGTTTTGTTGGGCCAGAATATACTGCCAATTGCGATGCTCTTGGAACCTTAAGGATTTTAGAGGCAATAAGGATTCTAAATTTAGTAACTAAAACAAAAATGTATCAAGCTAGTACTAGTGAGTTGTATGGTTTAGTACAACAAACTCCTCAAAATGAAAAAACTCCTTTTTATCCTAGGAGTCCATATGGATGCGCCAAATTATATAGTTATTGGATAACCGTTAATTACAGAGAGGCCTACAATATATTTGCTTGTAACGGGATACTTTTTAATCATGAAAGTCCAAGACGAGGCGAAACATTCGTTACTAGGAAAATAACCCGCGGTTTGGCTAGGATTGATGTGGGTTTAGATGAATGTTTATATATAGGAAATTTAGATTCATTAAGGGATTGGGGGCATGCAAAGGACTATGTTGAAATGCAGTGGCTAATGCTTCAACAAGAAATACCAGAAGATTATGTTATTTCAACGGGTGATCAGTATTCTGTAAGAAGCTTCATAGAATTGGCGGCTAAAAATTTAGGATGGGATGATTTTCGATGGGAAGGTGAAGGCCTAAAAGAAATCGGCAAAAGAGGTGATCAAGTTGTTGTAAAGGTTGATAAGAGATATTTTAGACCTGCAGAAGTTGAGTCTTTACTGGGCGATGCAAGCAAGGCAAGGGAAAAATTGGGATGGGTGCCAAAAATATCTTTTCAAGAGTTAGTAAAAGAGATGGTAGATTCGGATAAAAATATCGCTAAAAAAGATTATTTATTAAAACAATCTTTCTAATTTATATATTTGGAATAGAATAAATTTATAAAATGTTATTTTATTCTAGGATAATGTTTTAGTTTTTTGAAAGAATAGAAGACCTTGTAAAGCCAATATTTTAAGTAAAAGTATTTTATATAAATCAAAGCAAATGGAACTCTTTAAATTGTTAGATATATCACAAGTGTCTTGATTGGTTTGGTATCATAAACTAGATTTAGTTAAAGAATAAAAATAGACTTTAAAAATATATAATTAAAACTAGTTTTAAATGTTTCAAACTATTTTCTTTGGCTTTTTTATAATTAATTTAATTTCGAAAGACTGCATAAAAATTTTAAACTGATTTTTCTTGGTAATTGACCTTCATCTACTTTTACAATCTTCAGTCTTAATCCCCAATACTTTTTGTCTTTATATAGCCAATTAAACAACTTAAATAACCCATAAAGTCTTATTGTAAATCAGATATATGAGATGGAAATGATTTCAAGAAGATTGACCATGACTCAAAAAGCTGAAATTTTAGAAGCATATCGAGCTGGGGAAAATACTAATTCTTTAGCAGAAAAATATAGCTGCACTACTAGTACAATTCATAGAGCTGTTAAAAACCTACTATCAGATGAGGAATATACCTTATTAAAGATGAAAAGATCAAAGATTGGCAATAAAAAAAGGAAGATCATTGATAATGATCATTTAAAAGATAATAGGGAATGTTTAAATATAGAAGTTGTTAAAGAATTTGAGAATATTGAACTTAAGGAAAGAACTTCTTTAGCTTTAGATGATTATGGATTAAGAGAGGAATTAGGCTCTGAAAACAAATATTCTCAAAAGGAAGAATTAAATAATGACAATATTGATAACGATTTTCATTTAATAGAACCCTTGCTTTCTAGCATTGATTTCGATCAAGATAAGCAAAAATCAGATTTTGAGATACTTAATTATGAAAGTCTTCCTGAGATT
>CESQ01014928.1_pt1 | contig 14073 bp, 14 predicted proteins | sample 361401 | NCBI WGS metagenome assembly CESQ01 (sample SAMEA2622119, study PRJEB7988) | marine metagenome | isolation source: saline water (ENVO:00002010), including | reverse complement strand
CATTGGAAATGCGGTCCCAAGAGAGTACCCGATTACCGCTCCTATTCCTCCCCAAGTTGCTGCGGAAGCTGGTCCAAATAATATCCACGCGCCCAGAGCTGAAGAAACTAGGCTGCTAGTTAAAGATAAAGTTTCTATTTTTCTACCAGCGGTAAGATAATTTGAATATCCACGATATTTTCTTGAGTAAAAAATACCAATTGCTGCAAAAATTAAACTTGTTAATAAAACTAATATTAAAGCAGTATTTTGACTTATGAAATTTAATTGTTGCAATGTTCCCTCACTGAATTACCGGTCAGGTTCTTAGAGTTTGATCTCAGTCCTTTGGACACCCCTTAAACTAATTAATGCTATCAATTTTTTACACTATGTGCAACAAAACAACTTATCAAATTGGAAATGCGGTAACAAATTAATGTTACCGCACTTTTTATTTAGTCCTTATATGGGGAGGTAACTAAATAAATCTTTTAATCTCGAATTGCGTAAGCAATAACTCCTACTTCAGAAACATCAGTTCCTTTAATTTCAGCCTCTTTGCTTAATCTTATTCCCATTGTACTTTTCATTATTATCCAAACTAATATTGAAACAAAAAATACAAATAAATTTATAGAAATCACTCCTATAATTTGAGATCCAAAATTTGCAGCAGAGTTAGTAAGTGGAACAGCTAATGTGCCCCAAATACCTGCAAATAGGTGTGCTGGAATAGCTCCAACCACATCATCAATTTTTAAAGCAAGTAAAAGTTTGGTACCAAAAACAACTATTATTCCACCTACCGCACCAATTAAGATTGCCGCAAAAGGTGATGGCATTAACGGCTCAGCAGTAATTGCGACTAGACCACCTATCGCTCCGTTTAACATTTGAATTACATCTGTTTTGCCAATTATCAATCTAGTAACAATCCCTGCTGCCAATACACCGCCGCAAGCTGCTAAATTAGTATTAATAAAAATTTTTGATATAGCTACAGCATCATCAAATGTTCCCATAGCAAGTTGAGATCCACCATTAAATCCAAACCAACCTAACCATAAAATAAATACTCCGATCGTAACTAATGGAATTGACGAGGCCGCAAACGGTTTTATTGGTGATGGTTCTCCTTTTTTCTTAAACCTACCAGTTCTTGCACCTAATATTATAGCGCCAGCTAATGCAGCAGTACCTCCGGTAGAGTGTACTAGTGTTGATCCAGCAAAATCTGAAAAACCTAAGGTATATAACCAACCTCCACCCCATTGCCATCCCATAACAATTGGATATAAAATTCCAGATAAAATTGCAGCAAATAAAAAGAATGGCCATAATTTAATTCTTTCAGCTAAAGTACCAGAAACTATTGAAACGGTAGTTGCACAAAATACCATTTGAAAATACCAATCTGAGCCATCTGCATAACCAGTTTCTAATGTACTGGCATCAGACCAGGGCAAAAATTTACCTATAAATCCCCCCTCTGGTATTCCATAAGCAAGATTATACCCGAATAACCAAAACATTATTCCAGCTATTGAAAAAAGCCCTATATTTTTAGCACATATTACCGATACACTTTTTGAGGTAACCATTCCAGATTCTAGCATTGAAAAACCGGCAGCCATGAACATGACTAAAAAACCACAAACTAAAAATAAGAATGTATTAAATATAAAACTAACTTCTGCAGAAACAGTTGTCTCAGCATAACTCGGTGTTGTTAAAATAGATAATAATACTAATTGTATTAAAATTTTTAATTTCATAATAATTTTCTCCTTCAAAGGATTTAATTATATTTTTGGAAAGTATTATTCAAATGCAATCTATGAAACCCAGATATGCATTATAAAAGTTAAAATTTTATTAAAAACAAACTATATGATCAATATAAATAGGCCTTTTTATTCCAAATTTTTCATCAACCTCGTGTTGATGTATATGATGGGAGTGAACAAAAACTGGTATCAACAAATTACTTAAAGTTTTTAGAGTATAAATAAAATTAGTTCCTCTAAATTTTCTATCTACCACTTCTAATTTTAAATTACTTTTATCATCATGTTCTAAATCTTCTGGTTGAAGCAAGAGTTGTACATCCGATCCTTTAGGATAAGATTTTATAAAATTACCTTTTATTGTGCCAAGATCTTCGTTCTCAAGACTATTTTTACCTGTTACTCTTGCAGGAATTAAAATACCTCTATTTAAAAAATTAACAACTTTTATGGAGTTTGGAAAATGATAGACATTGTAGGGGTCGTCATATTGTTTAAGTTGTCCATCTAAAATTATTCCACACTTTGATCCAAGATAAAAAGCTTCGTATGAATCATGGGTGACAATAATTGTAGTTATTTTTAGTTCAGTTAAAATTTTCTTTAATTTTACCTGTATTTCCTCTTTAAAGCTTTGATCTACATTAGATAAAGGTTCATCTAATAGTAATAAATCAGGTTTAGAAATTAATGACCTAGCTAAAGAAGCTCTCTGAGCTTCACCTGAGCTAATTTGATGAGGAAACTTATTTACTACATTATTTAAATCAAGAAATTTAATTATATCATTAATGTTCAATTCTTTTTTCTTTTTTTTATTTCGGGCAGCTCCAAATTCAATATTTTGCATTACTGTGTAATGTGGAAATAAACAATTATCTTGGAATGAAAGTGAAATATTTCTATTTTCAGGCTCAATATGGATATCTTTCGAAGATATTATTTTATTTTTAAGTACAATTTTTCCAGACTCAATTTTTTCCAACCCAGCAATAGTTCTCAGTATTGTGGTTTTCCCTATACCTGAGGGACCTAATAAACATATTATATCACCTTCATTTTGTATACTTAATGATAGATCATACACTTTATTTTTATTACTTGCTTTAAAAGTTACATTTTCTATTTCTAAAAAACTTTTAGTCATAAAATTAATCTTTAAGTATATACCTAGATGTTATTAAAATAAAAGTGCTTGCTATTCCTATGAGAAATAAAGAGGGTGCTGCAGCAGCTTCTAATAAATCTTGTGAAGCATAAATATACGCTGTAGTTGCGAAAGTTTCAAAATTAAAAGGTCTCATAATTAGTGTAATTGGCAGCTCTTTTATAATTTCAATCGCAATTAAAATCCCAATTAAAAAAATCGAGTTTTTTAAATATGGTATGTGAATATTAAAAAATGTTTTAAACTTTGAATAACCAAGTAAATATGAGCTCTCATCTATCGAATAATTAATTTTTAAATATCCAGATTTAATACCGTTGCAAGCCAATGAGTAAAATCTAATAAAGTAGACAACTACTAGACCCAAAATTGATCCTATAAAAAATGTTTTAATTGTTTTTATATCAAACAGACTAACTATATTATTGTCAAACCAAGAGATAAAAGTAATAAAGGCTACCGCTAAGATTACACCTGGTATTGCATAACCAGATATTGAAAATGTTGTTAATATATTTAGAAATTTGCTTTTAGTAACTCTGTTTCCATAATTTGAAATAAAAGCTAATACGATTAAAACAAAACTAGATAAAAATACTAGCAAAATAGTGTTTATTAACAATTCTACTATATTTAAATCGATGAAATGCTTTGGGAAGAGAATAGTCCAATAAAGCATTTGCAAAATTGGAAATAAAAAACTTATAAAAAATACTAAAAAACAAAATAAAAAAGCTACAAAAGATTTATAACCACTTAATAATATTACTGATTTTGATTTAAAACCACCTTTAGAAGGCGAGTGGTACTGTGCTTTCTTCCTAGAAATATTTTCTAAAACAAATAATGCAAGAATAAAAATTAATAAATAAAATGACAATCTGTTGGCTAATGTTAGATCATCAAAAGAGATCCAGGCGTTATATATCCCCGTTGTTAAGGTCGAAACTCCGAAAAAAGATACTGAACCAAAATCAGAGAGTGTTTCCATAGCTACTAATGAAAGGCCAGCAACTATTGCTGGTCTTGCGGAAGGTAAAATTATTTTAAAAAACGATTTCTTTTTTGAAAAACCTAAATTTTTACCTAATTCAAGTAAATTTTGAGACTGATAATGAAAGGATGCTCTAGTTAAAACATAAACATATCCGAATAATGAAAATGAAATTGAAAGAATAGCACCCAGCATTCCATCAAATTTAGGTATCATTGAATTATAATCATTTTCTCCAAATAAAAATTTCAATATAGAAAATGCTGTTCCATAATTTTCAAAAAAAGCTGTAAGAGAATATGCATATATATAAGCAGGGACAGCAAATGATAAAATTAAAGACCATTTAAAAAAGTTTACACCAGGAAATTTATAAAAGGAAACTACATAAGCGCATCCAACTCCAATAAAAAAAGTTAAAAACAAAACTCCTAATAAAAGAAAAATAGAATCAAAAATATATTCATAAAGAAAAGTATCTTTAAGAATTATTGAATAATTACTTGTAGTTTCAAAAAAACTACTAAATACAGTTACAATCGGTATAGCAACAATTATGGATATTAAAAATGTACTTATATACCATATGTTAACTTTTTTTAAATTAACCATTTTACCCCTCTAAAAAAAAATGTGCCTATCAAACTACTTAGAGGAATAGTCAATAGGCACATTCATTAGTAAAAATAATTAAAAATTATTTCCACTTCGCTGCTAACATAACTTCTAAAGCGGCAGCCTGCTTTTTCCCGTACGAAGAAACTTTTGTTTTTAGATCTTGTTTAAAATCTAAACCCATATTTACTACTAGAGGATGAGGTGAAACGCCTGCAATCATTGGGTACTCAAAAGTATTGTTAACAATATGTTCTTGAGCTTCTGTACTCAATAAAAACTCTACCAATTTAATTGCATTAGCTTTGTTCGGAGCCCCTTTTACAAGACCCGCTCCACTAATGTTCATGTGTGTGCCTCTACCATCTTGATTTGGAAAGAAAGGTTTAACTTTCTTAGCAGCTGCTTGTTGTTCTGGACCTTTTTTTCCAGATAACATTAAAGCTAAATAATATGTATTAGCTACAGCTATATCAGCTTCTCCTGCGGCAACAGCTAAAATTTGCGCCCTGTCATTTCCTTTTGGAGTTCTTGCCATGTTCGATACAACATTTTTTGCCCACTCTGCTGTTGCACCTTTTCCATTGTTTGATATCAATGAAGCAACTAACGATTGGTTATAAATGTTATTTGATTTTCTAATAACAAGTCTCCCTTTCCATTTTGGATCAGCTAAACTTTCATATGTCAATCCGGCTAATTCAGAACCACTTACTCTTTCTGGTGCGAAATAAACTATTCTTGCTCTTTTAGCAATTCCAACCCAATGAGAAGTTCTAAAATTTTTAGGAACCGCAGATTTAATTGTCTCAGATGTCAAGCCACCTTGAAGCATACCTTTGGCTTTGAATGCTCCTAATCTTCCTGCATCAGCAGTAATATAAAGATCTGCTTGGCTATCCGCTCCTTCTTCAATTATTCTTTTTTCAAGAGCTTTTGACTTTCCTGCAATAACATTTACTTTGATTCCAGTTTTTGCTGTAAATTTTTCATACAATTGAATATCAGAGTCGTAGTGCCTAGCACTAAAGACATTCACTTCATTGGCGTTAGAAATACCAAATAATGTAAAAAAAATTGATATTAATAAAATTATTTTTTTCATGTTTTCCTTTCAAAAATTAACTTTAAAGCGTCAGTTTATAGTGTATTTAATAATCATTATCAATGAGAATGATTATCAGTAGCATTTTGCCGCAGAGATTACAACTAAAAAGTGTATAGGAGGTTTTTCATTCTATGTATATGCTAAGTTGTAAAGGAATAATATGGCGCAAGATAAAATTTCAACACTTCTTTCCGATGTTTCTATTGAAGGTGACTTGGTAGAAAAAGATAAATTAATATTAGATGCCAAAGTAAGTGGCGATATCAAAGCTAACGAAATTGAAACACACTCTAAATCAAATATTAAGGGAAATATAAGCGCAAAAGATACATCTTTGGGAGGAAAGATTAAAGGCAATGTGAACTCAGATAAAATTAAAATAAAAAAAACAGCTGAGGTAGAAGGCGTGCTTAATCAAAAAACTCTCTCTATAGAAGAGGGTGCAAATTTAAAAATTAAAACTGAAACTTATAAGTAATTTTTAAAATTCCCATTTTCTTATTTTGCTATATAAAAAATTCCTAAAAGCTACAACTCTAGCAACATTTTTTAGTGATTGAGGATATACGAAGTGTGCTTCAACTTTAGGCCCTTCGATTTTTGGTAAAACTCTTATAATGTTTGGAACAGAAACTGTTATATAATCTGGAAGGGCAGCTAAACCTACTCCGCTTTGAACTGCCAACAATATTCCATAAATACTATTTACCTTCATAACCGGTTTCCTTTTTTTATTTTCTTTCATTCCTAATTTTAAAGCCCAATCTGGATTGTGCACGGGTGACGGTGGAGCTCCTTTGCCAGAAGAAATAAATTTATGTTTATTTAAATCAGATATATTTTTGGGGTGACCATGCTCTTCTAGATATTTAGTTGAACCATAAATATGATAATTAATATCAATTAGTTTTTTTTGTATATAGTTTAATTGTTTTGGTCGTCTCATCCATATTCCTATATCAGCTTGTCTTGTACTTAAATCTAGCTCTTTATCGTCAAAAATTAATTCAATCTCTATTTCAGGATTAATCTTCATAAACTCTTGTATTCTAGGTGTTAACCAGGTAGTTCCAAAACTTACAACTGTTGTTACTGTTAGTTTGCCGCTAGGTTTATCTTTTTTTTCAACAAGAGAATTTTCTACCTCTCCTAGTTTAGAGATTACTTCGTGAGCCGTTTTATAAAGATACTCACCATTTTCGGTCAACGATAAACCTCTAGCATGCCTTTCAAACAAATGAGTTTTTAAATCTCTTTCTAATGATTGTATTTGCCGGCTAATCGCAGATTGGCTTAAATTTAGCGCATATGTTGCTTTGGTGAAATTTCCAGCCTCTACTACAGCATGAAATATTTTTAATTTATCCCAATTCATTTATTATTTATTTAAATCTACTAATATTTTGTTAGATAATTTTCCTTCAAGCATGCTCGGAAAAATATTTAATAATTCCTCTAAGCTTACTGTTTTTATTGATTTTTCTAATATAGAAAAATCTATCAGTTTAGGTATTTCACCCCAAATAAATTCTTTTCTTTTTTTACTAACAGCAACAGAGTCTACTCCCCATAATTTAATTCCTCTTAGAATAAAAGGTATTATTGATGTATTTAACTTGTTTCCACTAGCGTTTCCGCAGGCTGCTATTATACCTGAATGTTTTGTTTGAGATATTGCATTAGCTAATATATTACCACCCACCGTATCAACCACTCCATCCCATGTACCTTTGCCTAACAATTTTGGTTCCGATTCAAATTCTTTACGATCAATTACATTTTTTGCACCTAATTCTTTTAAATAATTACTTTTTTCCATTTTTCCTGTAATTGCAGTTACATTACATCCTAATTTGGTCAGCGCCATAACCGCAATACTACCGACTCCACCTGTTGCACCTGTTACTAAAACATTATCAACTTTTTCACCTAATAAAAGTTCTTCCCTTGCTTTAACTGAAAATGCACATTGTACAGCAGTAAAACCTCCCGTACCGATCATCATAGCTTGTTTTGTGGTTAAGTTTTTTGGACTTTTAATTACAAACTCTTTTTTAACTTTGGCGTATTGAGAATATCCTCCATGATATAATTCACCTACCCTTGATCCATTTACTATAATTTTCTCACCTGTTTTAAATTCACTAACAGCACTTTCTTCAATTGTGCCAGAAAAATCTACACCAGGTATTCTTGGGTATTCTTTTATCAATTTACCACCATTTTTCAAAATCATGGCATCTTTAAAATTTAAATCTGAATAGTCGATTTTTACTAAGACATCGCCTGTAGACAAAAAACTTTTATCTAAAGTCTTTATTTCTCTAGAAAATTTTTCACCAGTTTGGTTTAATAATATAGCTTTAAACTTGTTACTCATTTTAAAATTTTAGAATAATAATTAATAAATGCTACTCTTTATTAATATATCTCAAGTATCGATTTTGGAAACTTAAATCTTCCTTAAATACGCCTAGAAAATAATTTGTTACGGTTGTTGTATTTTCCTTTTTAACCCCTCTGTTTGTCATACATTGATGGGAAGCATCGATTGTTACAGCAACACCTCTCGGTTGTAAAACATTCATTATCGTTTTTGCAATTTGCATTGTTAAGCGTTCTTGTGTTTGCAATCTTTTAGAAAAAACTTCTACTACTCTGGCTAATTTACTTAAACCTACAACTTTACTTGACGGTACATAAGCAACATGGGCAACCCCTACAATTGGTGCCATATGATGTTCACAATGGCTTTGGATGCTAATATTTTTTTCTATAACCATATCATCATATCCTTCTACTTCTGTAAAAGTTTTTGATAAATATTTGCTTGGGTCTTCTGAATATCCTTTGAAATATTCTTTAAATGCCTTAACTACTCTTCTGGGTGTAGATATTAGACCTTCTCTATTCGGATCTTCGCCAATCCATTCAATAATAGTTTTTATAGCCTCTTCGGCTTTTTCATCAGTAATTTGATGTTTTTTATTTTTTAACTGGTCTGTGTCTTTAACTAATTTCATGCTATTAATTTAATAATAATAAAATAACTATATAATAATAAATAATGTTTAAAAAAAGAGATAATATTAAAGAAGTTGAAGAAGGCAAGTATTTAGAGCCAAAATTTGATAAAAATGGCCTTATTCCTGTAATTACCTCAGATTTTGTCACTGGTGACATCTTGATGCACGGGTACATGAACGATGAAGCTTTAATAAAAACGATTGAAACAAAAGAAGCTCATTATTGGAGTCGTTCAAGAAAAAAAATATGGCATAAAGGAAAGGTTAGCGGATTTATCCAAAAAGTAAAAGAAATTAGAATTGATGATGATCAAGACTCTGTATGGTTATCTGTTGATATAGGTAAAGGCGCAAGTTGTCATGTAGGATATCGTTCTTGTTTTTATAGATCCGTACCTTTAGGAAAAATATCTAATATTGAAAAGTTAGAAATGGAATTTAAAGAAAAAGAAAAAATTTTTGATCCTAAAAAAGTTTATAAAGATGAACCTAATCCAACTGAACTTTAATGAATGAAAAAAATTTACAAAAAAATGTCTTAGGAGAAAACCTAGAAGGTTGCTCGAGTAATCCTTTAACGGGTTGGTTTAGAGATGGGTGCTGTAATACAAACGAGATTGATCATGGTGTACATACAGTTTGTGCAAGAGTTACAACAAAATTCTTGCTGTGGGCAAAAGAAAAAGGAAATGATTTAATTACACCACACCCTGAATTTGATTTTCCTGGGTTAAAAGAAGGTGACAATTGGTGTGTGTGTGCTGGTACCTACGCCCAAGCCATCGATGCTGGTACAGCTTGCAAAATTTATCTTAAAAAAACAAATTATAAAACTCTAGAAATTATTCCTTTAGAAGCTCTTAAAAAATATGCTATCGATATATCCTAGCTAAGATCATCTGCAACATTTCCTGAACAAGAAATATCATTTCCCTTTACCGGATCAATTATTAACGAATTAACTATAGTATTGTTAATAATATACTTTTTCTCAGAGTCGGTCAGTGATAAATTATTTAAAAATCTTGAAACAAAAATATCTTCCATATCTTCGTTGGTAAGGTATCTATTTCGCTTTTGTGTAATAGTACTGTACCCGTGTTTTCCATATAAAAGAATATTTCTTAATATATTACAATCTGAAATTTTAGGTTTGTATTTCTTTTTTGTATATCTCCTTTTATCCATTACCCCAGTAATTGAAATTTGAATTTTTGATTTTTTTTCCTCAAAACTTACTTCAGATCCTATATTCTGATATTGAATTCTCACTGCAAAATATTGTGGTCCTAACAAACTATGTCTTTGGATTAATTTGTTTTCAATTTTTAAAAGAATGAAATCTAAAAATGAGATTTTTTTTTGCTTTTGTAAATTTTCAAAATTTGTGTCTGCTAAACAATTGTTTGAAATTATTAAAAATATAATGAAAATTATTTTTTTCATTAATTACATATTACCATATTTTGGTCCGCCACCACCCTCTGGGGTGACCCAAGTAATATTTTGTGAAGGCTCTTTTATATCACAAGTCTTACAATGAATACAGTTTTGAGAGTTAATAACAAATTTTTCATTTTGAATTTCATATACTCCAACTGGGCAATATCTTTGCGCGGGTTCATCAAATTTTTTTAAAGTATAACTTATTGGTAAACTAGAATCTTTTAACTTGAGATGTACAGGTTGATTATCAGTATGGTTGGTGCCGGTCAAATAAACAGAACTGGTTTTATCAAAAGTGATTTTTCCGTCTGGTTTAGGATAATCTATCTTTTCTGATTCATTTGCAGTTTTTAATGATAAATGATCAGCGTGTTTGTGCTGAATCGTGAATGGAAGTTTACCTCTAAATAATATTTGATCTAATCCAGTAAATATTATTCCTAAAATTAAACCCCAATTGAAACTTGGTTTTACATTCCTAGCTGCATGTAACTCTTTATAAGCCCAACTTTCTTTAAATGCCTTTTCAAAAACTGATAGATTGGTTTTATTTTTTATATGATCATTAATTGTTTCTGCTGCAATTATTCCACTTTTCATTGCAGTATGTGATCCTTTAATTTTTGGCATATTTAGTGTTCCTGCATCGCATCCTATTAATAATCCACCTGGCATATACATTTTTGGTAAACTCTGGATACCTCCTTCAATCAAAGCTCTAGCTCCGAATGCTACTCTCTTCCCTCCCTCTAGTATTTTTTTAATATCTTTATGAGTTTTAAATCTTTGAAATTCATCAAAAGGTGATAAATAAGGATTTTTATAATCAAGTCCTATTACATAACCAATATAAATCTGTTTTTTTTCAGCATGATAAACAAAACTGCCACCGTAAGTTTTACTGTCTAATGGCCAACCGGCTGTATGCATGACTAATCCTTCATGATGCTGTTGTTCGTTTACTTCCCAAATTTCTTTAAAACCTATTCCGTATTGTTGGGGATTTTTTCCTGAATCAAGATTATATTTTTTTATAAGTTGTTTACCTAAATGACCTCTACAACCTTCAGCGAACACTGTAACTTTGGCATGAAGTTCCATTCCTTCTTGGTAACCTTCTTTTTTATTTCCCTCTTTATCTAGACCCATATCCAAAGTGGCTACTCCTTTTATAGAACCATCTTCTTTATAAAGAATTTCACTTGCTGGAAATCCTGGAAATATTTCTACACCTAATTTTTCAGCTTGTTCTGCTAACCATCGACAAAGATTGGCAAGACTAATTATATAATTTTTGTGATTTTTTTGAACTGGCGGTAAAAGCCAAGTTGGCCAACTTATAGATTTATTCTTTCCTAAAAATAAAAATTTTTCTTTTGAAACTTTTAATTTAACAGGAGCTCCTTCTTCTTTCCATTTTGGTATTAGTTCGTCAAGCGCTCTAGTTTCAAAAACATTTCCGCTTAAAATATGTGCTCCAACCTCAGATCCTTTTTCTAATACACAAACATTTAAATTTGAATCTAATTGTTTCAATTTAATTGCAGTAGATAGACCAGCTGGACCAGCTCCAACAATAACCACATCATATTCCATTGCTTCTCTTGGCATATGGAGACTATATCAAACTTTTTATTTTTGAATAGTATTGAGTTTGTTAAGTTCTTCTAGAAACTGTGGAAGTGCTTCAAACAAATCTGCTTCTAACCCATAATCAGCAATACTAAAGATGGGGGCTTCTCCATCTTTGTTTATTGCGACAATAATTTTACTCTCTTTCATTCCAGCCAAATGCTGGATTGCACCAGAAATACCTACAGCAATATACAAATCTGGAACTACAACTTTGCCTGTTTGTCCGACTTGATGATCATTGCTTATATAGCCAGCATCTACAGCGGCGCGTGAAGCACCTACTGCTGCATTTAATTTATCAGCAATTGCATTTATAAGCTTAAAATTTTCTCCACTTTGCATACCTCTTCCACCTGAAATTACGACTCTTGCTGTTCCAAGTTCTGGCCTTTCAGATTTGGTTTCTTCTTTTTTAATAAATTTTGAAACATTTGGAATATCAAGAGCTTCTATTTTTTCAATTGAAGCAGATCCACCAGAAGTAGGAGCTGGATCAAATGATGTAGGTCTTATAGTAATACATTTTTTTTTATCATTACTTTTAACTGTTGCTAAAGCATTACCTGCATAAATCGGACGTATAAAAGTATCTGGGCTTTCAACTTTTATTATATCGCTTACTTGAGATATATCTAACAATGCAGAAACTCTTGGCATAAAATTTTTTCCAAATGTATTTGCAGATGCTACTATATGTGAATATTTATCTGCTAATTTTACAACTAATGGGGTTAAGTTTTCTGCTAAATAATTCTCATAATTGCTTGAATCTGAAAGCAAAACTTTTTTAACTAATGGTACCGCAGCTACCTCTTTGGAAACATTTTCACATTTACTTCCTGCTACTAAGACATGTATATCTGAATCAATTTTAGATGCTGCATTAATTGCATTTAAAGAAAATGTTTTCAATTTTGAGTTATCATGCTCTGCTATTACTAAAACTGACATTAAATTACTTTTGCCTCATTCTTAAGTTTACTTACAAGTTCAGCAACACTGTTTACCTTTACTCCACCTTTTCTTTTTGGAGGTTCTCCTACTTTTAACTGTTGTATTCTATTTGAAATATCTACGCCTAGATCTTTAGCAATTAATTGTTCAATTGGTTTTTTCTTTGCTTTCATTATATTTGGAAGTGAAGCATATCGTGGTTCATTAAGTCTTAAGTCACAAGTAACAATGGCTGGAAGATTTATTTCTATTGTTTCTAACCCTTCATCTACTTCTCTAGTAACTTGCAGCGATTTATCTTTAACTTCTATTTTTGATGCAAAAGTACCTTGTGACCAACCCAACAATGAAGAAAGCATCTGTCCTGTTTGATTACAATCATCATCAATAGCTTGTTTGCCCATAAAAACTACATCTGGTTTTTCCTTTTCAATTACTTTTTTTAATATTTTAGCAATACCTAATGGTTCAATATAATTTTCTGTTTTAACATGGATTCCTCTATCAGCTCCTACTGCTAAAGCTTTTCTAACAGTCTCTTGTGCTTTTTCTACCCCTACAGTAATTGCAATTACCTCTTTGGCTTTACCAGATTCTTTAAGTTTTACTGCTTCTTCTATAGCGTTATCATCTGGAGGATTGGTTGACATTTTCACATTATCAGTTTGTACTCCAGTACCATCTTCTTTAACTCTAATTTGGACATTGTAATCTACAACTCTTTTAACTGCGACTAAAATTTTCATTTATGCTCTTAATAATTTGTTTTCTGGATCATAAGGACTTTCATCCAAAATTGTAGCGTCGTGCATTTTTCCTAAAATATCAATTTTTATTTTTTGACCTGTTGTCGCAATCTCTGGTTTGACCATGCCTAAGGCTATTGATTTATTTAATCTAAAGCCAAAATCTCCCCCTGTCGCCCTTCCAACAACTTTGCCATTTTGATATATTGGATTATTACCTAGCACATCCGCATCAGTTACATTGTGAAGTTCAATAGTTACTAACTTATTTTGAAACCCTTTTTCTCTCCATTTATTTAGTGCTTCTAAACCAATAAATTTTCCTTTATTTGGATGTATAAACCTATCTAGCCCAGACTCATATGGAGAATATTCAATAGATAATTCAGTTCCTACTAATTTATAAGATTTTTCAAGTCTTAAACTATTCATGGCTCTAATACCAAAAGGCTTTAAACCTAGGTCTTTTCCAGCTTCCATTAATTTATCAAATATATGATTTTGATATTCAATAGGATGATGTAGTTCCCACCCAAGCTCACCAACAAAGTTTACTCTCATTGCATTCACTGGTGCGTTACCTATGTTAATATTTTTTGAACTTAACCATTT
>CESQ01023642.1_pt1 | contig 14122 bp, 12 predicted proteins | sample 361401 | NCBI WGS metagenome assembly CESQ01 (sample SAMEA2622119, study PRJEB7988) | marine metagenome | isolation source: saline water (ENVO:00002010), including | reverse complement strand
TTGCAAAAAAAGAAATTATAAGTTATTTAAATATAGAAAAAAAAAAAATTTGGGTTGTTTATCTAGGTGCAGATAATCAAAATGAAAATGCAAAAATAGAAATTAAAAATTTAAAAAATTTTAATTTTGACTCACAATATATACTATGTGTATCGTCATGTGTAAGATATCATAATTTTATAACTATCTTAGAATCTTTTAAAGATATTTTATATAAAGATAAAAAAAAAATTAAGTTGGTTTTTATATCTCAAAACTTAGATAAAGAATACTTTCTCGAAATAAATGAATATGTTTCTAAAAATTTCAAAAATAATGAAATAATTTTTTTTCAGAACTTAAATAAAAAATATTTAAAAAAATTTTATACCAATGCTCTTTTTTATATATTCAGTTCTTACTGTGAGGTTTTTGGGTTGACTACTTTAGAAGCAATGTCAAATAATTGTCCAGTTTTAGTATCCAAAACTTCTGCATTACCTGAAATAAATAGCGATAGTGCCTTATATTTTGACCCTGATAATAAAAATGAAATCAGGAATAAAATTTTAGACTTGATTAACAATTTTGATTTAAGACAATCATTTAAAGATAAAGGTTTACAACATGTTAAAAATTTTAAGTGGTCAAGAACTTTTGAAAGAACAATGTCAATTATTTTGAATTAATAATAGAATTTTATAAATAATCTAAAAAATTTTCTTTACTAAATCTAAAATATTTTTTGTTATTTTTTAAAAATTTTTTATTAGTTAGAATTTTTAATGAATAATTTAGGTTATCAAATTTTATAGGTGTAAATGTATTCGTATTTATCGTATTTTCTAGTCTATCATCTAAATTATGAAATATATTTAGATGGCAAGAAATACAATCAATTGCAAAAAAACTTAAGGAATTTTCTTTTGATAATATTGAGTTTTTTGATTGAGAAATGATTTCTAATGCTTTTGCTCTGTTTAAATTTTGATAATTAAAAATGTTTTTATTTTTTAAATTTTTTTGGAACTCATCTCCAATCACCACAACTTTAAATTTTTCTGATAATCTTAAAACAATATTTATTAAAAAATCATTCCCTTTGTTTTTATTTTTTTTGTAATAAACAATATAATCAAATTTTTTCTTTTTTGAAAATTTTCTAAAACTAAAATTATAAAGTATAAAATTATAAAAAACTTCTTTTCTGTTTTTAAAATATTTCTTAAACTGACTATGAGAAAATAAAACTTTATTATTTTTTCTCTTTAAAATAAAGATGCCTAAATATTTTAATATATTATAAATAATATTATTTTTTATATCTATTCCCGTGATAGGACCTAATATAGTTTTTTTTGGTAATAGGAGTAAAATTAAAAAATTCCAAATAGGTAAATAGTTTATATAGCAAATTTTATTTCCTTTAATGTGAAATATCCAAAGTTTTAAAATTCCAAAAAATGGTAGAATATAATTATAAAAAAAATTTTCTTTTTGGTTAAATGTATTTAAATTTATAAATGAATAGTTTTTATATTTTAATTTTAATAAAGACAAAAAGTTTAAAGCCAGAATACCTTCACCAGAATTACTTTTAATATTATTCGCCCAATAATAAATTTTTAACATAAGAACATAAAACTTATTGATATCTTTTTAAATGATCATTAAAAAATAAAAATGCAATTATAAAAATAAGAAAATCAATACTAAATACAGCAAAAGATGTCTCCAAAACTGATCTTAAACAAATTATAATTAATACAGATCCAGAAAAGTGTACTAGTGGATTATTACATAATTTATAAGCACCGCTTAAATAAAATTTTATCAATAAAATTAAAGAAGAAATATAAATAAATATTATTGATAAACCTGAAAATAAACCTCCAGATAATGTACTATAGAGTATCGAGTTATGAATTGATTGACCTATAAGTACTCGATCTGCTTGGGCCCCGTACCCTTTTAGATAATTCTTTTTTATAATATTAATAGCCAGATCCCAATTATGAAATCTATCTGAACTAAATTTATCAGGATTTTTTTTAAGATTATTATGATTCCTTAATATAACATTTTCAAAAGCAGTCACCAATAAGGTTTCTTTTTTTATTTTATTTTTTTCTAATTTTTGAGAATTATTATGTAAAAGTATATTATAATTATAAGATAAATTTATTAACAACGGTAAAATTACTGCAAAAACTAATAACCACTTGTCTTTAAAAAACATTTTAAAATAAAATAAAATAATAAATATATTTAAAGTAATGTAGATAAAAGACACAGTTCTTGATTGAAAAATTAAACTAAATGTTCCTAAAGAAACTATTAAAATCAAATATATATAATTATTTTTTTTATCTTTAATTAAATATTGATAAATTAAAAAAAAGAATAAAATTAAAGCAAGTCTTGCTAAACCAGATGATCTAGGAGGATTTGAAAAACCTAAATATCCCTCTTTTCCACCCATAATACCATAAAAATGATATTGGTGTCTGCTAATCAAATCAGTTAAGCCTAAAGCCATGTAAAAAATAAAGCCAGTAGCAATAATTAAAATAGTTAAAACAAATAAATCTTTTTTTTCTTTATTGTTTGTTAAATTATGTAAAATAAAAAAAGATAGAAACATATATAAAGGCCAGAATATATTAAGAATATTATTTTCACGAAAAGTAATAGTAAAAATAATATAAAGAAAAAAAATAATATAAAAAGAAAACGAGTATATATTTAAAAAATTAGAAATTTTTATTTCTTTATATTTAAAAATAATTAATATTATTATTAAAAAAAAAGGTAAAATAATTCTTATTTTATTAATTAAATTAAAATATAAAAAATCAATTGGATTTAAATTGATACTTAAAAATAATGAAGACCATGTGGTTATTAAAAGTAATTTTAAATAAAAGCTTCTTTCAATTTTTATCATTTGATTTTTTTTTCAAATATATAAGAAGTATATAATATACCAATATAGAAATAAAAATTGTAACTATTATATTTTTAATTATATAAAGTAGAATCAGAGGCATTATTGTTAAAATAATTATTGATTGCCAAATATAGTGAATATTTTTTTTAATCAAGTAGTGGTGAAAATGAGTTTTATCTGGATAATATACTTTTTTTTTATTCAAAATTCTTTCAAAAGTGACTCTAATCATATCTAAACCTGGAAACAATAATATAAGCAATATCTCATCGGCATAAATTGTTTTAATAATATTATAATCATTTATTATCGATAGTGAAAAGAAAATTGAAAGTAAGCTTGTTCCTGAGTTTCCTAAAAAAGTTTTTCCAGATATATTATAAAAAAAAATTAAAACCATAATCATAATGGTTAAGAAATATAATGTGTTAGGATTTTTTATTAATAAAATAAAAGTCCAAAATATCATTATTGAAGTTGCAGAACCATTGTAACCATCAATAAAATTTAAAGCATTATATAGAGCAAATATGCAAAAAATTGTGAATAATAAAGAGAAATTACCTAAAATAATTTGTTTATTTGTATACTTAAAGTTTAGTTCTCTGATGACAAAATCACTCTCAAACGGAATAAATATTATAATTGTGGCTGTTATTAAAAATGTTTTAATTTTTGGGCTTAAACTTTTAGCGTCATCCCATAGACCAATTGTAAAAAAAACTAAATAAAATAATACGTATATATTGAATTTGGCTACAGATAAGTAATTTTCAAATAAATTTAAAACTAAGGCAATCGATATAGTAATAAATAAACAAATTCCTCCAACCAAAGGGGTTGGATACTTGTGAATTTTTCTTTTGTTTGGTTGGTCAAAAATATTTAAAAGACTAGCTAAATTATTTCTAAAAGTTAATATTAATACATTAACAAAAAGTATAGAAAAAAAAATTATAAATAACTCTAAATTAAAAAATTTAAAATAAGTCATAAAAAAATTTAATTATTGAAGCAAAATTTATTATCTTTTAAATTAAATGCATATACATTTAAATTCGCAGATTTAAAATTTATCTCTGGTTTAATTATTAGCTTACCTGTCATTTTTTTAACATTAGTAGACACTTGTGAAGGTTCCTCAATATAATATAATTCATCTATTTTATTGATTTTTGTAGTTAAATAAATATCTACATTAAATTCTTTAAATAATTTGCAAAGATTTTCTTGATTTTGAATTTTTCTTAATACTTTTTTTCCACCAACCAGGCCTTCTAATTGTATAAGTTTTTTATCTAACAAATAAGATACTTTACCAGCCATATCACCCATTGCAAAAGTTTCATACTTAGAGTTGGCATAATGACTTTCAATTTTATCAGCAATATTTAAAATATGATCATTGTTTATATTTAAATTTTTAATAAATAAAAAAAAATATACAGATACAAAAAATATCCCAATAAAAGTAGCTGAATATTTTGTAAATCTGAATTTAAATAAATTTAAAAAATCATTTAATAAAACCGAAGAAGATATACCTAAAAAAAAGAAATGCCATGTCCATAATGGCCAAGCTGATCTGAGGCTATTGCTTATAAAAAAAAGCAAAGAGGCTAATAAAGAAATTTTTGTGAAATTTTTAATTTTCTTTGAAAATAAAAAAAAAATACCTATACAATTAAAATAAAACATTGCTGAAATAAATTTCATGCCATATCCATTTGAAGTTAAGAAAGAAAATGTTTCCTTGTTAAATTTTATTTCATGTACTAGACTTTTTGCTATTCCACTTTCAGGAAATGGTATATCGTAAAAGTAAAGATTTATTGAAATATAAAAAATAATCAAAAAAGGAAGTAATAATAATTTTATTGTATATTCTTTACTTAGTATTTTTTTATTTAAAAACAATTCATTTATTAACAGTAAGAAATAAAAAATTAAAAATTCTAATCTAGATAGAAATGTTAAAAAACTTAAAATACAGAAAACTAAGATATTTTTATTAAAATAGATTAAGCTTAAAGAGAAAAAAAAAACTGCTAAAGAAATTTCCATACCATTCTTAGAGAAAAACAGTGTAAGAAAAGATATTAAACAAGCTATAAGGTTACTCTCTCTTTCCTCATAATTATTTTTTAAAAAATATTTTTTAAAATTAAAGTAAGAAAAAAAAGTAAATAGAAAAATTGAAAAAATAATGATTGAATTAAAAAATAAATCATTTTTTGATAAAGCAAAAATGAAACTTATAAAAAAAAACCATAGTGGTTGGAAGCCATTAGTTATCGATATTTTATCGAAGGTTATATAGCCTAAATTTATAAAATTTTTTGCAGTTGTCAGGTAATAATAAAAATCATCAGTAAAAGGTGCTTTTACATCAGAGCCATAAAAAATTTCCAATCTCAAAAATATTAAAATACAGCAAAGTGGATAAAATATAAAAAAACTATTAATTTTTTTCATTTCCTTACTAAGGTTAAAATATAATGATTGTTTTTGTTCAAAGGAGATTTATTATAATGATCATAAGTTTGCAAATTGCTTATAAATTTATTTCCTAATCTTTTTAAAATTTTTTTAAAAAACTTTAGATTATTTATATTTTCAAAATTTTCTTGAAAAGATATAATTGAATATTGTGATTGATAAATAGTATTAAAAAATTTTTCTCTAAAATTTTTTGGAAATTCTGAAATAGACCAGTTTGCAATAAAAAAATAATTTTTTTTAGTGTTTGAATATTTCTCAACTAGTTTTAAATCATTTATTAAGTTTAGTTTGCTTGATATTTTTCCAAGAGTAGGATTAAGATTATTCATCTTTAAAAAATAAAATTGAAGTAAATTTACTTCAAACATATCGTATATTGTGTAAGAAATGTTTTTATTATATTTTTTGAATATGTCAGCCATGCAGCCATATCCCCCACCAATCTCAATAATATTTTGAATTTTATTTAGTTTCATTAATTTTGCACTGTCTAAGAATTTTTTAATTATGTAAACTTGTCTTATTCTATTCCCACTACTATTAGAATATAAAAAAAATCTTATCGGCTTTCCTATGTCATTTTCTAAAATTAAGTTTTTCCAAGTTTTCCAATTTTTATCATTTTTTAATTCAAGGAGTTCAAAAAAAATAAAAAATCGGTTATGGATAAAAAATATATTTTGAATAATTGAGTTTCTTAAAAATTTTTTTAAATTGTTTGATTTTATTATATTTAATATTTCACTAGAAAGATTTCTATGTATTCTTAATCTTGGGTTTTCTATATAAAATTTATTCGCTTTTCTTTTAATAAATTTTTCTATTTTTTTATGTTTTTTATAGTTAAGTTTAATTTTATTAAAAATAAAAATTGATAATAAAATACTAGTTTGTCTTAAAAATGTTCGCAACATGTTTATTCTTAAAAAAGTTAATTACAATTTTTTCCATTGTATAATTTTTATTGAACTCATTTGATACTTTATTTTTTATATTATTTCTTAAATTTTTAACAACACTTCTATAAAAAAGCTTTTTTTCTAAAACAATAGGAAATGTATTATTTTTAAATAAAATTCCTTCTATCCCTTTTTTTGTAGTTAAAACTTTAGCGCCAATAAGTAAGGCTTCAATAATTTTAATCCTTGTTCCAGTTCCTTTGTCAATCGGAAGAACCATTAATTTTGAGTTATAAATAAGATTGAGTAATTTATTTTTTGGTACAACACCAGTATTTATTATATATTTATTGTCCTTTTCATAGCCGCCCCCTGTTAAGACAAGTTTAAGTTTGGGAAATTTTTTTATCAATTTTGGCATTAATACTTCAGCCAAATAATCTATAGCATTTTTATTTGGTAAATATTTATATGATCCACAATAAATAATATAATCAAAATTGAAAAAACTTTTTTTTTTAAACTTTAAAACTTTTTTTGATACCCCGTTTTTAAGGTTAATACATTTAACTTTGTACAATTTTTTAATTTTGTTTATTTCTATTTTTGAAACTGAAGTTGATAAATTTGAATTATTAAATACAAAATTTTCTAACATTTTAGAGAAAAGAGCCATTAATTTAGTTGAAGTCATTTTTCTTACTTCAAATTCTATACTATGAGAATGATAGATAACTTTAGTAGATGGAGAAAATATTTTGATCAAAATTAACGATAAAAAACTGTAGCCTATCCAGCTTGGACCTTCTATTATAATTAATCTTTTATCGTTTTTACCTAAATATTTTAGAGCTTTATAAATCAAGTAGGGAATACTTAAAATCTTTAATATTGGTTTTTCTTTAAAAATTTTAATAGAACAAATATTACTTTTATTCTTGCTATTTAAGTGCGATATTTGGAAAATTTTTTTCCGGCCTGGCCAACATAAAAATAAACTTCTTATAACTTCAGCTGACCCCATATTCGTAGGAAAAACTGGAAAAAAACATATAAAAGCAGTTTTCATTTTTTAAATGTTTTATTTATTAATAAATATGAATTAAACAAAATTAATGAAGTGATTGAATAATAGAAATATTCTACATAGAACATGTTTATTATTAAATTCATTATAACAATAATAATATTTAAATAGATTAGATAAAATAAATCAATTGTTTGTTTTAATTTATTTGTTCTAAATATTATAAGTATCAATTCTTTAAACAACAAAACAAAAGAAATTAAAACTAAATTCTTAAATTCAAATAGTACATAAGACAATATTAATAAAAATGGAAATAAGAAATAGAGTTCTAATATGGTATTAAACTTAATTTTTTTTTTTGCTTCAAAATATGTTATTAAAATATGAGATATACCCGAAACCCATGCTACTATTAAAAAAACTTTGGTTAAATCTAAAATTCTAATTGAATATTGATCTTGAAGCCAAAGAATTAATATTTTATCTAAAAATGGAAATGTAATTAATATGAATAAAGGTATAACGAATGTAAATATATTTAGGGAGTGATTAAAGTTAATTTTTTCGTTGCTGTAAGAAATTTCTGGCAAAAGCACTGCAGAAATACTTTTGGATAAAATTGTTAATTTTCCAGCTAATTGGTATGGAATACTGTATATTGCTAAAGAAATTGGCCCAATAAAAATTTTTATAAAATATTTATCCACAAAATCAAAAATTTGAAGATTAAGCATATGCAAAGAGTACCACTTTGAATATTTTTTAAGTTTTGAAATGAAATCATATTTTAAGTTTTTATTATAATTAAATTTAAAATATTTTTTTAAGTAAAATAAAATTATTAATATAGATATTAATTTCAAAAAAATTGAAAATATAATTAACATTTTAAAATTTAAAATATTATTTATTAATAAATAAATTGATGGCAAGTTTAATGACAAAGTATAAAATATAAAATTTACTATAGATAGTAATTTAAATTTTTTGAAACCTTGCAAAATACCATCAAATGTTAAATAAATTACTGTTAGACTTAAACCTGAACCAATTGATAAAAAATTGAAATATTTCTCAAAGATAAAACTTAATATACTACTAATTAACATAATAATAAAAACTATATATAATGATATTTTTAAACTTTGTTTAATTAACTCAACCAAAAATTTTCTTTTAGCAACTTCAACAGCAACAATTTTGTTGATACCTATATTAAAGAGAAGACCAAATGAAATTATAAAGTGAAAAAAAATATAATTTCCATAATCTGATTTACCATTAATCTGCAAGTGTATTGGTATTGCTACAATCGCTAAAATGATTCCTATAAATGATGGAAGAGATAATATTGTACTATTTTTAAGCAAATAGGATAATTTATTGATTTTATTTGATTGTGAAAATTTAGTATTAAGATTATTCATATTTAAATGAGTTTATATAATTTCATTAATTTAATTAGATATAAAAGTTATCTAAAAAATTTAATCATTTTTTTACCTTTATTCCTAAATTATACAAGCTGGAGTATAGCCAATTTTAGCAAAATAGTTTTACTTGTAATATTTTTCAGTTTTTTAGCCTCATCTATATATATAATTAATGACTTAACTGATTTAGAAATAGATAAAAAACATAAATCTAAAAAATTAAGACCCTTAGCCAGTGGTCTGATTAAATCTAAAACAGCAATTTTCATTTCATTATTTTTAGCAATAATATCTTTGTTATTTTTTTTTAAATTCTCTGATTTTAAAATTTTTATATTAGGTGCTTTATATTTTATAATTAATTTTTTTTATTCTATCTTTTTAAAAAAAATAAAATATTTAGATATATTAACTGTCTCAAGTGGTTTTTTTATAAGAGTATTTATTGGATCAATTATAACAAACCTTACAATTTCAAATTTCTTTATTAGTCAAATTATTCTTTTTTCATTGTTCATTTTAGTTTGTAAAAGAAGAGAATATTTTTATTCTTATGAGGAGAAAATAATTTCACAATATAGTCTAAAAGAATTAAATTTATTTTCAAAATTCTTTCTTATAATGAATATTTTAAATTATTTTTTATATTTTTTTTATGGGGAGAGATTTACTTATAGTCTTTCATTAGAAATTTCGTTATTTATTTTTTCTGGGTTAATTTTTAGATATTATTATATAAATAATAAAAATAAAAATTTTGATCCAATTTCAATATTTATAAAGGATAGATACTTAATGTCATTTTCACTTGTATATATTTTTAATTTTGTTCTAGGATTTTATGGATTTTATTAATTTAAAAAAAATAAAAAGTTGGGCTAAATCTTATTCAGGCAATTATCTTTTTTACAAGCCTAGAAGTATAGATGAAATAAAAACATTATTATCAAAAAATAAAAAATTAATCTCATCTGGAGGTTTTAGGAGCTATGGTGATAGCGCTATTAGTGATGTTATAATAAATAGTAAATATTTTAATAAAATAATTAATTTTGACGAAGAGTCAGGAATTTTGAGAGCAGAGTCAGGTATAACTATAGATGAAATGATAAAATTCTTATTGCCTAAGGGTTGGTTTTTAAAGGTAACTCCTGGAACTAAATTTGCTACGCTAGGGGGATGTATAGCTAGTGATGTTCACGGTAAAGAACACCATTTGGAAGGTTGTTTTAGTGAAATTTTAGTTGAATTGAAATTATTAGTTAATAAAGAAAAAGTTATAGAATTGAGCAGATCTAGTCACCCTGATTTGTTTCAAGCGACTTGCGGAGGTATGGGTCTAACAGGGTTTATTGCTGAAGCTGCAATTAAATGTAAAAAAATTAAATCTTCTAATATTATTTTTAATAAAGTTCTCAACTATAATATTGATGATGTATTTTCTTGTTTTGAAAAATATAAGAGTTCAAACTATTCAGTAGCTTGGTTAGACACAAAAAAAAATAAAAATAACTTTAAATCAATTTTTATGCATGGAGAATTTTGTGAGAAATCAAAATTAATTTTAAATAATAAATCAATATTAAAAATACCATTTAGTATAAAAGTCATCAACAACTTAAGTATTAAGATATTCAATCATTTATATTTTTTTTGGAATTTATTAAGTATAAAAAAAGGTAAAATAAATTATGAGAATTTTTTCTATCCATTAGACAAAGTAAAAAACTGGAACCAGCTTTATGGAAGAGATGGATTTCTGCAATATCAATTTATTATTCCAAAAGAAAATGCTAAAGAAGCTATTTTAGAAGTATTAAATTATTTAAATAATGTTAATTATCTATCCTCTTTGGCTGTTCTGAAACTTCATGGTAGCAAAAATTCTAACTTTATATCTTTTCCTATATCTGGATATAGTTTGGCATTAGATTTTCCTTATAATAATAAAATTAACTTGATATTGAATGAATTAGATAAGATAGTTTTAAAGTTTAAAGGTAGAGTTTATTTAACGAAGGATAGCAGATTGTCTAGTTATTTTTTTAGAAAATTTTATTTACAATTTGAAGAAATTACAAAGGTAAAAAAAAAATATAACATATTTAATTTTAGCTCTAGTCAGTCAAAAAGAATAGGTATTGATGAATAGAAAAACTGTAGTCATACTAGGAGCTACATGTAATTTAGGTATTGAATTAAGTTTTATTTACGCAAAAAACAATTTCAATCTAATTTTGATTTCAAGAAATTATGAAAAAACTGATAATCTTAGAAATTCTATAAATCAAAAATTTCCTGATATTACAATTACAGTTTATGAGCTTGATATATTAGATTTAAATAGTCAAAATATAGTTTATAATAAGATAAAGCAAGTACCTGCAGGAATAGTCTCATTAGTTGGTGAAACTCATCAAGTTGAAAAAATTAATGAAAAAAATTTATTAAATATAATTAATATAAATTTTACATATTTAATAAACTTTCTAAGCTTTTTTCTAAATGATTTTGAAAAAAAAAATGAAGGTTTTGTGATATGTGTTTCGTCAGTTGCAGGATTAAGAGGTCGAGGTAAAAATTTTATTTATGGAAGTGCAAAAGCTGCTTTAATAACTTTCTTATCAGGATGCAGAAATTACTTAAATGATAAAAATATATTTATTATGACAGTATTACCAGGATTTATAAAAAATAATAACGATAAAAAAAAAATATTTGAAAATTTTCTTCAGATTGAACCATCTGTTTTAGCAAAAAAAATATATTTAGCGCATAAACAAAAAAAAAAAATAGTATACTCGAATTTTTTGTGGAAATTAATTATGTTGATTATACAACTTTTACCAAATAAAATTTTTAATAAGATTAAATTTTAATTTAATAAATAATGGGAAGAATTATTAAATTTCAGTCAATAAAATTTTTTGATTATAAATTTAAATATTTAATAATTAAACTATTAAAAGGTGGCGGTTATGTTGTTGCGCCAGCAGCATCAAGCCTAAGTGATATTAAAATAAATTATAAATATTATTTTTCACTAAGAAATGCTGATATTGCTATATTTGATAGCGGTTTTTTTTGTATACTATTGAGACTTTTTAAAAATTTAAAAGTAAAAAAACTATCAGGATACTTATTTTTAAAATCACTTTTAGAGTACAGTTATATAAAAAATAAAAAATTTTTTTTAATAGACCCATCTTCAAAAGAAAATAAAAAAAATTTTAATCTATTAAGGTCTAAAGGTATAATATGGCAGAAATCTTATGTATCCCCCATTTATAATTTGTCAAATTTTAAGGATTTAAAACTAATTAATAAGATTAATTTTTATAATCCAGATATTGTAATAATAAATTTAGGAGGAGGTATTCAAGAACCATTAGCCCATTTTATAAAACAAAAATCAAGAAAAAAAAATTTAATTATTATTTGTACAGGTGCAGCAATAAGTTTCTTAACTAATGAGCAAGCCCCAATATCTGTTTTTTATGACAAATATTACTTAGGTTGGATGGTGAGATTAATTCATAATCCTGGTAACTATTTTCCCAGAGTTATAAAATCTTTTAAATTGTTCAAATTTTTTTAAAATTTATTTTAACATCTTTAAAAATTAAAAAAAATTATTAGAAATTGTAATTAAATCTTAAATAAAACAATTTTAAAGATAAATTTAAGATTTTATATTTTGATAATAATTAATTATTTTTTCTATACCTTGTTCAATTTTAATTTTTGGTTTCCAAAACTTTAGTAAAAATTTATTTGACTTATTATTCATGTTTTTTTGTACATTATCACTAAATTTTAGTGGTTTAATTTTTATATGAATTCCTCTCCTAAATAATATTTTTTTTATAATTTTGGCTATGTCTAATATTTTTGTTTTTTTTGATGTGGTAAGGTGAAGTTCAATTTTTTTCTTGTTATAAAAATTAAATCTTCTCATAATTTCAAACAAACCTTTTGAACAATCATCGGCATATAAAAATTCTCTACTTTCATTACCATTTGTTAACATATTTATTTTTTTTTTATTTAAAGCCATTAATACAAAATCTGTAATTACATGTGATTTTTCAATTTGTTTTTCAATACCATAAACATTCCAAAATTTTACATATAAACAATTTTGAGTCTTAGTTATTTCCTCCCCAAGTCTTTTCAAAGCACCATAGTTTGAAAAATCCATATTTGACATTTGACTACTTGCAAAAATGAATTTTTTCTTATGTTTTTTTAAAAGTTTAAAAACATTAGTCATTATAAGTAAATTGTTCATTAAAAAGTTATAAGTGTTTTGATATTTATTTAAATATCTCGATCCCCCAACATCAAAAGCTAAAAAAAATACAAAATCACTTCTTTTTATATTTCTTTCAACTTTTAAATTTTTAATATTCCTCAGATCAAATGAATTATTAAGAACGATATCGTGTCTTATGATTTGGTAATTTTTTTTTTTTTTAAAAAAGTCTACTAAGTGACCACCGATTTGTCCTTCCGAACCCAATATTAAAATTTTTTTTTTCATTATTTTAAAATATATTTAATTTTTGCGGAAAATACTTATCATTTTTTTAAAAAGATTATAGGGGTAAAATATTGAATAAGATAACAATAAGTTAAAATTTAAATCTCTAAAATTAAATATTTTAAAAAGAAGAAAATAATACGATCCATATGCATATAGCTTATTTAAATTATTTGCTTTCAAAAATTTTAAAAAATGATCTTGATTTTCCAACCAGGATTTTCTTTGCCAAGTTCTATCTTCAGTAAAAGCCTCAAAATCATTATCATATTTCATTACTTTACAATGCTTGAATAAATTAAACCTTTTTAATTTTAGAGCATCACTTGTAGCAATATAAAAATTTTCATTTATTCCCCAATCGTACTGATTGTATGATTTTATTATTTCTTTAAATTTTATTGATTTTTCTTTTGATAACTTAAAAACTATTAAATCTATCCCGTAATGAGGCCAAAAATAATTTTTGATTACCCCATTTGTTATATGTGTATTTGGATAAACAAAGGCACAAAAATTTTCATCTTTAATATTTGATAATATTGAAAATAAATTATTTGGTACAATGATGTCAGCAGTTGAATATATTAAATAATGAAAATGATCCTTTTCTATGTATTGGTCTAAAGCATTATCTAACATTAGCTTATTAGAATATTTTTTATTTTTTGGTAATTCGCTTTTAGGAATATTTATGTAAAAATTTTTAATATTTTTCTCATCAATAAATTTCTTTACATTTTTTTCATCAAACTGTGTAAGGCTAAAAGTAATATCAAAATTTAT
>CESQ01034898.1_pt1 | contig 14124 bp, 8 predicted proteins | sample 361401 | NCBI WGS metagenome assembly CESQ01 (sample SAMEA2622119, study PRJEB7988) | marine metagenome | isolation source: saline water (ENVO:00002010), including | reverse complement strand
CGATTCCATTCCGCACGTCCGTCGGGCTGAGCGCTCAGGTACTTCCCATGGAAGCTTCTGAGTGCGACCATCGCGCCTTCGTGGATATGCTCCAAGGCTCCTGACATGTCCCTAGCGGGTGATGTCCAGATATGGCTCTTTTCGGTTCAAGGAGTAAAACGGCGGTTTAAGTGGGGCACGTAGTACGCTAACGGTATGTCTGATTATGTGATGCCCGTACTCATCGGGCTCTATGCCGTGTTCGCAATTTCTGTGATGGCTATAACGCCATTCCTGGCCGCATGATTCATCTGCGGGCAACAACGAACTCTACAGCATTCCTGAATATTGCCATTCCCTCTCCCTCGCCGTGCTCAACGTCCTCTCTAGTCCAAGTGGCTCCGAGCCACGTCGAGTGATTGGCCTCTGGGTGGGGCATTAGCCCGAATACGAGTCCTGAGGGGTCACAGACACCGGCGATGTTCCTCCAACTCTGGTTGGGGGATATCGGATAGGGCAATACTTCATCGTCCAAGGAGGGGTAACCGGTGTCAGGGTCCACGTAACGGACGGCGAGCTGTCCCCTCTGGTCCCACCTGTCCAGCATCTCCTTGTCGTCCGTGACGAACTTTCCCTCTCCGTGCCTGACGGGAACCCTGATCCTCTCGATTCCATTGGTCCAGATGCAGGGGCTCTTGGGGTCGAACTCCAGGGTCACCCACCTGTCCTCGTAGTGCCCGCTGTCGTTTAGCGAGAGTGATGCCGTCTGTGTCAGGGACACGTCTTCGTCCCCAGGGAGAAGCCCCATCTTCACGAGGACCTGGAAGCCGTTGCATATGCCAATGACTGGCTTTCCTGCCTTGACGAACTCTCTGACCTGCTCCCTTAGGCCGAATCTGAGCCTGTTACCCAGCAGTCTTCCGCTACCTAGGTGATCGCCGAAGGAGAAGCCCCCTGGGATGGCCATGATATCGTAGTCCGAGAGGGACTTCTCGCCACTAACCAGTCTGTTGACATGGACCCTATCTGATGATGCGCCGGCCATATCGAAGACGGCCATTGTCTCAGTCTCGCAGTTTATGCCGAAACCAGACAGTACCGCTACTCTGGGCTTCTCGGGCATTAGACTGCACCTCCATCCAAAGCTCCCTTCCAAGCATCCCTGAGATCGCTCATGGATGTCGTGAGCAGTGTCTCTTCTCCCTTGGTGAATGAGATCTTCTCCCCCGTGGATACCGTCCCAAGGTGGTGGCACGCATGGCCGGCCATTGTCTGTTCGAACGCGACCCTGTCGCTCTCTCTGACACTTACGAGAATCCTGCCGAGGCTCTCACCGAAGAGGGCCCCCCACTTGTCCAGGGTATCGCAGTCTCCCCATAGAGGGGTTACGTCAACCTCAGCACCTGAGTCGGCGCCGAAGCAACACTCCGCCAGCGCGGGCGCCAGACCGCCGTCGCTACAGTCGTGTGCGCTGCGGACCAGAGATTGGTGCATAGCGGTTGTCAGAGCCCTGTACATGGCGAGATTCCTGACAGTATCTATCTGAGGCACATCGACACCTATTCCTCCCGTGCCCTCTTCTGAAAGCATGAATGCCAGTTCGCTGGCCCCTAGCTCCTGATGGGTCTCACCGAGAAGGTAGATTGCGTCCCCCGGAGCCTTGAAGTCGGAAGACACTGCCTTCCTCACATCTGGGTGGTTCCCGACTAGACTGAACAGTATGGTGGGGGGTACACTGATCTTCTCCCCGTCGAGTGTGGCGTCGTTCTTCATGGAGTCCTTGCCACTAATACAGGGTAGTCTGTAGGCGCGACACGTGTCATCTATAGCCCGGTTGGCTCTAACCAGCTGAGCGAGCTTGTACCGTCCGTCTGGGGTCTTCGATGACTCCACCGGGTCCGGCCAGCAGAAGTTGTCTAGCCCTGCAATGAGATCTAGGTCCACACCAACGCAAACGGCGTTCCTCAAGGCTTCGTCCACAGAGGCGGCGGCCATCGCGTAAGCGTCAATATCAGAATACCTGGGGACAATGCCATTCGAGATTACGGCTCCCTGGGTGCCTCCCTGAATCGGGGCGATGACTGCAGCGTCCCCTGGGGCATCCATGTTCACACCTCCGAAGGGCTTGATCACAGACTGTGCTATGACCTCGTGGTCGTAAGACCTGACCCACCACTCCTTGCTAGCGATGTTTGGCCTTGCCATCAAACGCTCAAGGATAGTACCCATTTCACGTGCATCGGCTGAGGGAGTGTGTATAGGCATGTGAAGAGGAGGTTTCCACTCAGACTCAAGTTTGAGCTGTGGGCATCCGTCATGGAGGAACTGTATGGGAAGGTGTGCGACTGGATCCTCGCCATGAGTTACTACAAAGACCCCGGAGTCGGTGAAGGTCCCGACTGCCGTGGCCTCTACCTCGTGCAGTCTCGCGAGCTTCTCGAAGGCCTCACTGTCTGAGGGCCGTATGCCGACCGTCATCCTCTCTTGTGATTCTGATACGAGTATCTCCCATGGGGAGAGCCCGGCCTGCTTCAGTGGTACTGCTCCTAGGTCCAGCTCGGCGCCGCCCGTCAGCTCGGCCATCTCGCCGACGCTACTGGATAGTCCCCCCGCACCATTGTCGGTAATTACTTGGATCAATCCGGCGTCCCTGGCTTCCAGCAGCATGTCTATCATCTTCTTCTGAGTTATCGGATCACCTATCTGGACCGCGGAGCTAGGGCTCTCCTCTGTCAGCTCGAGGCTGGAGAACGTGGCCCCGTGGATTCCGTCGTAGCCGACCCTGCCCCCGACCATGTAGACGACGTCCCCAGCCTCGGGCGTCTTGATGTGGCTCTGTCTGCCGTCTGGCAGTATCCTCGGCATTATACCGAGCGTTCCGCAGTACACTAGCGGCTTTCCGATGTATCTCTCGTCGAATACTATTGCTCCGTTCACAGTGGGTATCCCAGATTCATTGCCCCCCGAACGAACACCTGAATGGACTCCCCTGAATACTCTGGATGGGTGGAAAAGCCCGTCTGGGAGAGTCTTTTGATAGTCTGGAGGGCCGAAGCAGAACACGTCGGTGTTGGCGATTGGCCTGGCTCCCAGCCCTGTTCCTACAATATCCCTGTTGACGCCCACTATTCCGGTTATGGCCCCCCCATAGGGATCCAGTGCGCTAGGCGAGTTGTGCGTCTCTGCCTTTATGCAGAGACTCCAGTCCTCGTTCCATGCGATAACTCCGGAGTTATCGTGAAAGATGCTGAGTAGCCAATCAACCTGCTTCTGTATGTCTAGGGTAGGCTGCATGATATGGGTCTTGAATAGTGAGTCGATGGTGGTGTCCTCTCCCGTGGTGGTGTCGACATGATGTATCTCAGCCGCGAATATCTTGTGAGAGCAGTGCTCCGACCATGTCTGGGCCAGACACTCCAGCTCTGCGTCTGTTGGGGACGACGGAGGTAGTCCGATTGCATCCCTTGCTTCTCTAACCGCCACATCCCTGTAGTGGGCCTGTATCGCCTTCATCTCTTCCAGGTTTAGTGCAAGGAGGCCTTTCTCGCTTATCGAAATCAACTCGTCATCTGACACTTCGAGGTCCACGATAGCTGGCTTCACGTAAGGCAAAGCCGACATCCTAGGGAATTCCAAGGAAGGCCACTCTCCAAGTGCGCACTCTGATGTATTTGATATCGAGGCCCTCTCTATCATTGGGTTGTGGAGAGAGCCTGCCATCCTCTGGGATTGTTCCGTAGAGACTCCCCATATTGCATATGTCTTGGTGGTTGCTATCTCAGCTGAGGAGTGGTGTCCGAAGAGAGTTGTGAGGCCGTCGAGGGCCGCCTGGGCTGAGTTATCGGTGACGCCTGGCTTGAAGCCTACTTGTATGGCCAAGTCGGGAGGTGTGCCGAAGGAAGATAGGAGCGCCTCGTCATGCGAGGCTGTCTCGATTATGGGATCTGCGAATAGATCGTACAGGGCTGTATCGCATTCGTCCTTGGTTAGATCAGCTCTGACCTGGTAGCCGAGTATCACGCGAACTTCGTCGGCGACTATTCCGGTATCGGAGACGAGTAGTGTCTTAGCGCTCTCCCCCCTTGCGTCTGTCAGGCCGTCGAGTTCTCTAGTCATGACTTCGAAGACGTGGATGGTGGGCTCGCTCGTCATTGGTTGGCCTCGATGAGCAGGGGCGTGTGAACCACGTCCATGAACAAAGCGGCTCCAATGGGGGGTCTCGACCTAACGAGAGTTCTCCAAGAAGCCCCCGACAATCTCGCTCTCGGCCTTAACCAGCTGCTCGGCTACTGTAGACTTGGAAAGACCCAGCTTGGAGGCGAGGCCCCTGATCGAGATTTTCTTGGGGACCTCGTACCAGCCGTTTTTGTGTGCCACCTTGATTATCTTGTGCTGTTGCAGGCTAGGGCCCTTCTGGGTGATGCCTTCAGAGGGCTTCGCAGAGGTTATTCTGTCCACGGGCACGGACTCTCGGATGGCGTTGAGGAGCCGGACGATGGATGATTGTCTGCCAGCTACCTGGATAACTAAGCCCTTTGCCGTCAGATTGGTACCAGCTAGCAGTGATAGGTCTCTGGTATCGAAGAATATGCTTCCCGCCTCGTGGTCGAGTTCGAGCGAAATTAGGTGATGAGTCAGGTAGTCGGTGGTCCATTCCTCGAGTATTTCCACCACTGTCACGCCACCGACTGTAAAGCCGGGCGGAGGACATATTCCGTCCATTGTGATGCACTCGCACATTATGCGTAGACGACCGTCTACACGGTCTAGTGTTCCACGATAATCCCAGCTAATCGCCTGAAGAGCCTCCTTAACCCTCAGATCGTGTTCAATCGAGGAGATTGCGCACTCGACCCTCACTGCCCTCATGTAGACCCCCTTTGACCGAGGTACCGTATGGGGTTAAGAAAATGATTCATGGATGTTCCATCCGTTTAGAAGTCTCTCCTCGCTCTTTGCTCGTGGTTGACAATCGCCTCAGCCACTTCTGGGGAGTAGCCGAAGTCCGTCAGATCTCTGACTTGCTTGTGTGTGTCTTCGACAGGAGGCTCTTCGTACTCCAAGGGCGGCTCCATAGTTCTCTCCACATCCCATGTTTGGTCCTTGAGGTGGATTCCTGAGCGTCTGGCTCGAGTGTTCATGACCATTCCTGCCATTAGTAGTACGAGCATCGTAGAGGCCATGATTGACACGAGTGCGTTGCTACGAAGGATGTAGAGTAGTCGACCGTCTACATGATCGTCCTCTAGTGAGTCCATGCATCCATCTCCGTCTATGTCTGACCCGGAGGATGAGTCCCAGTTGCTAAGGCCAAGAGGACACTGGTCGGATGAGTCTACTACTCCATCTCCGTCATCGTCCCAGTCCTCGGTCGCGTCGTCGCAACCGTCTCTGTCGAAGTCAGTGGTCGTGATTCCACTCATCGGACAGCCGTCTTGTTCGTCGGCTATTCCGTCGTCGTCATCATCAGTGTCCGTTGCGTCCGCACACCCGTCTCTGTCGAAGTCGTTGTCTGAGGTGGACACCCAGGTAGAGGTTGGCTCGTCCTCGCATCCGTCGTAATCGGACTCGATACCATCGTTGTCCAAATCCCTGTCCTCTGTGCTGTCCTCACAGCCATCAGCGTCACTGTCGAAATTGGCCGTCCAGTCGTAGCCAGGGGTGATTGGGCTTCTGGTACACGAATCGTCCCAGTCTGGGTATCCGTCGTTGTCATCGTCTGGGTCTTCAGAGATGTCCTGACATCCGTCCGAGTCCCAGTCACTGAGGGTTGTGGAGACCCAGCCCAGGGCTCCCGAAGGGCAGAAGTCGTGTATGTCTAGGATTCCGTCGTTGTCTCTGTCCTCGTCCTCCGCGTTGTCTTCGCAACCGTCCGAGTCCCAGTCGTTCAGGGTCGAGGAAACCCAGCCCATGACCCCTGTAGGACAGTTGTCATAGGTATCTGGTACTCCATCGTTGTCTCTGTCCTCGTCCTCTGTGGAATCGTGGCATCCGTCTCCGTCATAGTCGAGGGCCGGGTCGTCCCACCAGGAAGTCCCAGAGGGGCATCTATCCTCAGCGTCGGGATATGGGTCATTATCGTCGTTTTCGTCCTCGTCTGCATCACGGCATCCGTCTCCGTCGTTGTCCTCTGAGAGCCCCTCCCAGTACTGTGCACCGTTGGGGCACATATCCACATGGTTCTCGACCCCATCGCCGTCGTTGTCGGTGTCCTCATTCAGATCGTCACATCCGTCCGCGTCCAGGTCAACGTGCTCGCCCATGTAGCCGGTTGGACATGAGTCATCGACATCGAGGTAGTCGTCGTTGTCGTCGTTGAGGTCCTCTGTGGAGTCTCTGCAACCATCGCTATCGTGGTCCGTATCTTCGTCTGGGATCCATCCAGACTCCCCAAACTGACATTCATCCGCATCGTCGGGAACTCCATCACCATCGTCATCGTTCCAGTCCCCTTGGTTGACCATATCGATGAGTAGGGTCTTGCTAGTCGTGGCCTCGGTGTTGGATGATGAGGTGACGGTGACCGTGATCTCGAAGCTCTGGTCCTCATTGACATATTGGAGGCCTGGTGCTTGGATGAACAGGTCTAGGGCCGTGGTCATGCCCTCGAATAGGGTGGTTGTGTCCTGATATGTGTTCAAGAATCCAACCTCGACTTGCCAGTGTGGTGGTGCCGACGATGCTTGAGCGACTACGTTGTCCCTGCCACCGGGTATGGTGATTCCACTCAACAGCATTGGGACATCAGTAGATTGGCCCGGTTGGAGGACGATGTCCCCACTCACGCCTGGCTCGAGAGCGATGGTCATATCGTACAGGTTCTCGCTCCATAGGCAGACACCCCACTGATTCTCTGTTGTGGTGTCCTCGGAGCAGTCGGGAGTAGACCACACGATATCCCGGTTGGGCCAATCGAAGTTAACAATGGGTCGGGAGCTCGTGTCCAATCCAGTACCGGAAACGCCCATCAGATTGTCGGTGCTGCTGGTGATGACTCGTGTGTCGATGACTCCGTATGCCTGTTCTATTGTCCTTCCCAAGGGCATCATGCCGTCTACAAGCTGTGGTGAGAGAATCCTGGTCCACCTCAGCTCGACTCTGTGGTCTTCCTGGGCCGTGTGGGGGGTGGACTCGAACCATGTAACATGTATTGAGCCGTCGTTGTCAAAGTCGACTCTTGGGTTAGAGCCCCATGTCATGTCGGAGTCCAGGATTGCGGAGTCCGATACTACGGCTACTTCACTGATGTCCAGTCCGTCTGCTTCGCCATCCAATATGCCGGCCCTCCCCAGATCGATTTGCATGTAGTGCAACTGGGATGGGCCTGCCTTGGTGGGTATAGTAGAGCGCCCGTCGACCCAGACAACGTGGATGTTACCATTGTCGTCTACGTTCACATCTGGGCTCGAGCTCCAACCGTGTCCGTTGGTGAGTCTGGTGTCGTTCACAAGCACGAAGTGTCCGATGGTGCTCCATCCGATGCCGTCTTGCCATACATAGTCCAGAGCGGGGCCAATGTCCTCGACGTAATCTCCGGTCTCTGGATCTATCGATGTGGCGGAATCGCCTGGTTGCCATGTGGAGCGTGGGCTATTCAGGAGGGAGTATGGGTTGAGTACTGTGAGGAAGGTCTCGGTGGAACCAGCCCCAGATGTGAGTGCTATCACGGACTGCACGAGGGCTTGCATCTCCTGCGTATAGTTCGCGAGCGGTATCGACACATCGTCTATCCACGCAGCGTCACTGCCCGAGCTGACGCTTCCGTCCTTGACATAGTCCCACTTCAGGGTGTGTTGACCTAGGGATACGGGGGTAGAGAAGTTCCCGCTCTGTGTGCCGGACCATTGTGCCACCTGGGTCCCGTCTATTGAGAATACAAGGAAGTCGTAGTTGGCCTCTGACGAGACGTTGTAGGAGAAGCTCACGGTCCCGTTTGCCATGGCACCAGTGAACTCGAGAGCAGTGGACTCTCCGTCTGAGATATCCCCTGAACGAGCGGAGTACGTCCCAGAGATTGGGTTGGCAGGCGGGTTGTTAGCGGATACGTAAGAGTAGTCCGCAGAAACGGAGGTCCCCCCGTCTCCGTATGAGTCGTTGAGGTAAATCGTGTAGTTCCCCGCACCAGTAAAGCTCACCAGGACCCCATTGTAGTTGTTGGAGACCGAACTGCTGTTGAAGGAAGCGATATGCCCATTGGGAAGGATAACGTCCATGCTGAACTCTGCCGCCCAGTTGTCTATGCTCACTGTGAGATCTACTATCTGACCCCCTGGGTGCGTGTAGTTGCAGGAGACCGAGTGGAATGATGAGGCGCCTGCTGAGGCGCCGATATTGCATAGGTTGACGTTTGTGTAAACTACTCCGTTGTTGGCGGCTTCTGCTTCCCACTTGTTGGTAGTGCTTCCTGCGACGGCCCAACCGTTGGTTAGGTAGCCGGACTCAAAGTCGCCCTCGAAGTTGGCCATTTCATCAGTGGGGTAGAGGAACATGTCACCGCCCGCGTCCGTCGTCCTGACCGTCGAGTCGCTGCATGATCTCGCATGGGTCCCAGTGGTGGGGCTGGGGCACTGCGCCAGATCCATCATATGCGAGCGAACCTCCGTATCGTCTTGTTCGTGGTCTGTGCCCGCGATCACAATCGGGATTACCCCGGCGCCGACACATGCGTCATGCGCCTCGTTGATAGTCTGGTAGTCCTCGGCAGTTTGACTCGGGAAACCCCCATAGGGGCCCTCGTCAGAAACTGGGATGATGAGTTTGGTGGCATTGGGGTTCCAGTGATGATCCTCTATTGTCGCTGGGTCGCCCGGGGTCATTCCCGAGCTGTCACGCCATGATTGGCAGGCCCATGTGGACCCGGGGCCCCACATCTCACTGTAGTACCCCCAATCGGTTGGGATTGTCAATGATGACCCGTTATACACCACTGCGTCGAGGTTTCGTATCCCTCCAGAGGTGTCAGAAGAGTTTTGGCCGAGGTGCACCGATCTCGGCCCCTCTGTTGAGTTTCCACCAGCCATGTACCCGTCCTCACAGTTCTTGTGGCCGGATGCATGGGCCATCTGGCCACTCAGAGCGTAGAGCGTCTCGAGGACGGTAATGCTTGCTGACTCTAGAAGGGGCTTGACTCCTTGGAAGTACTCGCCACTGGTCAGGTTGCCTCCATAGAAGACCGCGCACATGTCCTTCCACTCTGACGTCATCGACCCTGATGTATCCAATAGGCCGACATACTCGACGAGGCTACCACGAGTGTCCTCCCAGACCACTATCACGGTGTTATTGGCACCCATGGAAACGGCAGGGTTTCCCTTGAATCCCAGGGCAGTGGTGACAATGGTGTTGTTGATTTGAACATCGAAGTTACCCGAAGAGTCGTATGTGAGCATGGTGTAGTAAATCAGAGGTGTGCCGAAGTAGAGCCCTTGGGGATCGTAGTTGTCCACCCACACAACGTGAGCGCCATCGTACGAGTCGATGGCGATGTCTGGTGAGTTACGGGTTCCGATGCCATCGGCAATCGTGTGCGATACGAGGGTCATGTTGGTGATGTCCCCTGGGTCGCCGTCTTGGTCGTCCATGGAGGGGTCAAGCAACGTGTATAGTATCGCTATGTCAGTTATTGCCCATGCGATGTGGGCCCTCCTGTCAGAGTCAAGGACAAGGGAGGGGCCGGATACAGAGAGGGTGTCATTCTCCCCTACGAGCGTGCTCGCAATGAGCACGTTATCGATTCCGGCAGTAGAGATGAGCGCGTACTGCAGTGTAGGAAGTGTGACGTTCTCTACCCAGACCAGATGTACTCGGTTGAGATCGTCAATAACACCAGTTATCTCCACGGGGTTAGTTGTGTTCAGATTGGACATTAGAGTCTGTATTGCTGTGTCGTTGACCGTGTTGTTGGAAGTTTCGTAGCGAGCCTCAGATGGCTCTAGAGCTGGTTCGACGGCCGTCATGGCAGGGGCGTAGAGAGAGGCCACCATCACATAAGCCAGGAATATCGTTAGGCGCTTCTTGCTGTTAATAACGGGCCCTTTGCCTCCAGTAGTTGAGGTGTGTCTATCATATGCGGGGTGTCGAGCCATTGCCCCTCCAAGAGCCATTGAGGAGATAGTTGAGGGACCGGACATGTCCAATAGGGCTGGATTTCGGTCGCTTTTTGGCTATGATGGGCTTACTTTTTGTATGAATATGGGCCGTTTGGAAGCTTTCTGTCTTCTCTGTACCACTTGAGGCACTTCCATACGCTCACGGCGGACGAGACCTCTTCCTTGATTTTCTCAAGCTCAGGGTGAGTGGGGTTCTTCTGCTCGATCCAGCATCCCGTGCAGTACTTCTTACCGTCATTAACGAGGTAATTCATGGCAGTGCAGGGGACGTTGCAGACAATGCAGTTCCCTAGTCCGTCAAAGCGAGGCACGTACTGTCCAGACAGGACACCCATATGAGTTTCACGATTCATGGGTTCCTATCATGCTGGGAAGTTTAGGAGTGAGTGGGTGTCTACGCCGGTTTTCGCGCTACCACCCAGGCCATCTAGTTCGATCAAGAACATCGCCCCCTCTACCGAGGCGCCGAGGTCCCTGCACAGACCCACTGTTGCGGCCACGGTCCCCCCTGTTGCAAGTAGATCGTCCAAGATCACAACCCTATCGCCAGCACCGACAGCGTCTGTGTGAATCTCTAGTGTGTTAGTACCGTATTCTAACGCGTACTCTGCACTTGCAACCTGATAAGGGAGCTTGCCGGGTTTCCTTATTGGGACAAAGCCGACGCCCAGCCTCTCTGCGACCATGGAGCCGAAGATGAAGCCCCTGCTTTCGGGACCGGCGATATGTGTTGGTTGCCAGCCGAGGGCATCCATGTCCGTTACCATCCTATCCACCAGTGAGGTGAGTAGCTCGCCGTCTGCGAGAACTGGTGTGATGTCACGGAACATGATGCCCTGGATGGGGAAGTCAGGAACGGTTCTGATGGCTCCATAGAGGCTGTCTATGATATCGTCTTCCATGCTATCCGCTCCGCCTGTTAGGACCCCGGGCTTATGCCCGGGGCCCGTTTGCAGACGCTATACTCAGAGGCTGAGTATATCGTTGATCAGCCACTCGAAGCCGGTTTGGGCTCCTGGGCCGATGTAGTACAGTATCAGTAGGATCGTCAGAACGCCCATCACTGGACTGATCTCATCGAACTTCTGCTGACCTGCCTTGATTGCAGTGTAGAGGATTACTCCCCATGCGATTCCCACAGCGATCGAGTACGTGAATGGCATTAGAACCATAGTAGCGAATGCTGGCAGGGCCACATCTTGGTTACCCCAGTCGATGTCTGCTGCCTGGCGCATCATCATTGCACCCACGACGACAAGGGCTGATGCCATTGCGTACTGTGGTATGGATGCGAAGATGTCCGCGAAGAACAATCCCGATAGCATCAGTACTCCGACCGTTGCAGCGACCAGTCCAGTCTTGCCGCCCTCTTCGATTCCTGCTGCGGACTCGATGTAAGTGGTAGTGGTGCTGGTCCCAACTAGCGCGCCTACAACAGTTGCGGCTGCGTCGGACATGAAAGCCTCGTCTGAGTTCATCAGCTCATCGTTCTCATCCACGTATCCTGCTTGGCGGCCCACTGAGTATAGTGTGCCAGCTGTGTCGAAGATGTCGACGAACAGGAAAGTGATCATTATCAGGAGGAACCCTCCAAGGCCGTACTCCAGGTTGTTGGCGTATGCGCCATCTGCGGTCATAGCATCGACTACGCCTGTCTCCAGGGATAGTGCCCCTATAGCCGCACCTAGTGTCTCTGTAGGCATGCCTACGAATTCGAATATCTTGGTAGGCCACTCGGCAGTCCCTTCACCAGGGACTCCCGCTACGAAGTTGCCGTTAACCACACAGTCGTTTGCAGCTGCGTCTATGCAGAATGCAATGACTGGATATCCCTCGTTGTATGGATCGTTCACAGAGAGTGCCCATCCTGCTACTGAGGCGCCGAGGACACCGAAGATGATTGCTCCCTTGATACCCCTCGCCATCATTACGGCTATGGATATCAGACCAATCATGGCCCAAAGCTCACCAGACTCGTGTGTGAAGCTAGCTGTGTCCCCGAGGGTGACCAGTGTAGCGTTGTCGTGGGCTATCCAGCCCATCTCACGAAGGCCGATAATAGCTAGGAACATTCCTATTCCCGCACCAGTGGCTATCTTCAGGTCGGTTGGGATCGCATTGATCATTGCCGTCCTGACGCCCACTTGCGGTAGTGACAGGATCAGGAATATGACTCCCTGAACCAAGACCGCTGCAAGCGCGATGTCCCATGGTACTGCCATCGCCCACGGCGCGGCGACCGTGAACGCGAAGAAGGCGTTCAGGCCCATTCCTGGTGCTAGTGCGAAGGGTAGTTTCGCCCATAGCCCCATAGCCATACATCCAATGAAAGCCGCAATAGATGTCGCGAACAGGGCATCATCAAACGGGATGCCTGTCGCGGACAGCATTGACGGATTCACTAGTAGGATGTAAGCCATTGTCAGGAAAGTAGCGCCACCGGCTCTAAGCTCAGTTGCGACGTCACTCCCTGCTTCTGTTACTCCAAACATTTTGTCTAGTTGTTCCATTTTTTCTCACCTTTTTTTCTTTTCAATTGACGTAGTACACAGACTACGTTAGTTGTCTCATCTAACGGTGGGCCTATGAACAAATCGGAGGGTAAAATCCTACTGGAGGAGGAGGGATTTGCCGTTTTCGGGTATGTGGACTTCCATTTCAGAGCCCAGCTCATCGGCCATGGCCATGGCGGGCTCGGTATCCGCATGGAACAGTACAACGTGCTTGGGCGAGCACTCCCTGGCGAACTTGGCAAGCTCCGCATGGCCAGCGTGGTTTGAGAGCGAGAACTGGGATACCTCGAGCTCGACAGGTGTGTTCTTCCCCCATATTGGGAGCCTTCTGTGCTCTAGGAGCATCCTGCCACCGGAGCCCTCTGCTTGATACCCAGTCAGCAGTATGGCATTGGCCGGATCGTGCCTCAGTCTATTGATGTACCAAATCACTGGCCCGCCGTCGAGCATGCCGCTAGTGGTGACTATCACGTCTGCTTCGAGCGCCTTCTTCCTGTCCGACTTGCTCCTGACCCTCCTGCACCAGTGCCATGCCTTCCTCATCTTCTTAGGTTCACGCAAAAGATCAGGGTTGTCAAGCCACACCTGTGTGACTCTTGTTCCCATTCCATCATAGTGAACCTCTAGCTCAGGTGCGGCCTCATGTAGGATCCTGATCACGTCCTGTCCCCTTCCGGACGCGAACGCCGGGACGATGGCTACACCCCCCCTGGCCACGACATCCAGTACCCTGTCAACGAACCTCTGCTCCTCCTCCTTCCGGTCTGGATGATACTTGCCCCCATATGTGCCTTCGAGGCAGAGTATGTCGCATTCCACTGGCTTCGCACCCGAGACGTTAGGGCTCTCTCTGGTGTCCATGTCCCCTGTCCAGAGTATCTTCCCAGAAGGAGTATCGATCTCGGTCATCACGGCTCCGGGAATATGGCCCGCGATGTGGAACCTGAGGTCCCAGCTACCGATTGAGAACTGGTCCCCCATATCATGCTCCTGCCAAGCCCCCAAAGCCGCATCGAGATCCCTCTTGTCCCAGGCCAATGGGTATCCTTCTATGCTGGAGACCTTGTAAGTGTCCTTCCACATGATCTCAGAGAGACTGGAAGTTAGACGACTGCCGTGTAGAGTAGTACCGTGGTGACCCACTAGCCATGGTGCCATCCCTATGTGGTCTATGTGACTATGAGTTATCACAGCGTGATCCATCAATGGTGCCTCGGAGGGGTACTTGGGTGGCTTCGTGGGCGCAAGTCCGTAGTCCATGAGAACCTTCGTGCCCGTGGGGTCCTCTATGACGCAACCCACGTTACCAACCTCGCCTGCACCGCCCAGGAAGTGGAGCCTGATCCCCTTCTCAACTGGTTCGTCAGGATAGGTTGTCGTTCTTCCAGCACGGTAGAGCATGGTGACCTGTCTGTGGCACTGTTCATGATGTATCCGGACGGGAACCCCCTTGTTTCCACTGGAGGATTACCTTTCGAGGATTTTCCATTGGAACCATAACAACCAATATTTACCTTCAATAC
>CESQ01024294.1_pt1 | contig 14179 bp, 10 predicted proteins | sample 361401 | NCBI WGS metagenome assembly CESQ01 (sample SAMEA2622119, study PRJEB7988) | marine metagenome | isolation source: saline water (ENVO:00002010), including | reverse complement strand
AAATTACCTAATCCTTGTTTGTGTGTTGTTTGATTCGCATAAGACTCGTGAGACTCTTGCGCTTTAACCACAGATGGACCCGCTGGTGCTGCATAAGAATAAAGCGTATCTTGACGATTCGTCTTTTTATCCGAAAATACTTCACGTGATGTTTCGCCCGATGTTACAACAGTTGTATTCATACGAGGTGCACCATCATATGAGTGAAACCTAATTACCCTATTCTTACTTACTACTGGCTCCATTCCACGCCGAGTCCCCTTGAAACCACGTACCATACGACCCTCATAACTTATTTTTGGATTCGTTTTTACACGTAAATCATCTATTGATGGTTGACCCGCATATTTTATTGCATCCGCTTGATGAAAACCACCAGATGGTTCAGCACTATATCCCTTATTTAAACCAGGTCCTACTCTCACAGGATCAGTTAAAGGTGTTCCTTGATGATATCGTGATGCAGAATAACGATCCATCATTCTATCATTCGAATTCTGAGTTCCATATATATTTTCTTGACTCAAATCAAACATCGGCTTCACCTCCTCTTTACTCTGCTCAAGATGGGACACCCCTGTAAATCTCTCAACCAAACCATTTGAAGAATTCAAATTCGTATTTTGTTTCACATTACTACCATAAAATGGCACCATGTTGTTATGTGTAAAATCATCATTCCTTTTCATATTCCCTGTTAAAGAAAGACTCTCCCCTACCATATTTTCATTCGGATCACGTCCTGATCTTGGACGATCCAAATATAATCCACCTACCGTATTTCTTTTAGATAGATGAGTATCCATTGTTTGTCTCTCATACATCCTTGAATCTTGTATACGATTATCAAAAACATCTGGAGATTTACTTGCGCTACCCTTATTTTTTACATTTTCTTGTTTCGCATTTAAAAGCCAACCTCCTGCGGCTAATCCTCCGCCAACTAATAATGCATCCATATTATTTGCGAACTTTTTTATATAAATAAAGTCTTACACATTTTCATTTCAAGAGCTTATTACATTTCTTTGTTATTTCTAAAAATAACAATATCGTATCATATAATGATGGAATTACTATCGCAGCGTACTTCTGTAATTCTACTACAAATTTCTCCATACCATCCATCCTAATACATATATCTAAAATTGGTAATTCACTATAGTGATACTTCTCAGCCAAAGAATGGATTATTGAAACGTTTGTAGCTTCCTTTAACTTATTTATTATCGCATCGGCTATCTCTTTATGAATATCACTGTACGTATTATATCCCTCCCTATTTGATATCTTCTTATGTAACATAGCCAAATGCTTTAAACTATTTAAATTCCCATCAGATTCATCTACCATCTTTTTTATTAATTCAATACTAACATCCGGTAATCTTTCTCGAGTAAAACATATCATCCTCTCCACTGACGGTTTCTCTACACGAATCAAAAAACATCTACTATTTAAAGCAGGATCTACACTATCGATATTACGACACGTAAACACATATCTACATGTTAAATATGTATCCTCAACTAACTGTCTAAATGCCTCTTGTTGTGCACCAAGATAATTCAAATAACGTATATAAATTATCTTACTACAATCCGCAGATATATCCCTTGTTCTACCTATCTCCTCTATTATTTTCGGCAAATTCGCCTTCTTTCGTACACACTCTTTCGCATCAAATCTAATATATGTTGATGTTGAATAAAATCTAACACCAGTATCTTCCCAAAATCGTATCTTTTCCTTCTCATATTTACCTGAATTTAACATCTTTAATACCAAACTATGCTTACCAACACCCCTACCACCATAAAATATCGTATTTAACATACCTTGTGAAAAATACTTTGTTATTCTATCCTCTATTTCCTGATGAATCTTCATTATCCTTTAATACTTTTCCAGTCTTTATTCTACTTTTATAAACAATATAATATTTCATACATATAGCCATTATAATGGACCAATTCTATACTAATCAAGATGTATCTATTAAATGTTTTGAAATACTTAAAAAAGAGGTAAATATAGAATCATACGACATACAACTTGAACCATCTGCTGGATCTGGCTCATTTTATAAACTTATGAACCCACAAAAAAGAATCGGACTTGATATTGACCCAAAATATAAGGGCATCATTCAGCAAGATTTCCTTTCATATACTCCTACTCATCAATCATATATTTGTATTGGTAACCCCCCATTCGGGAGAGTCTCATCTCTTGCAATCAAATTTTTCAATAAATGTGCACAGTTTTCTGATTGTATTGCCTTTATAATACCAAGAACATTCAATAAAGTTAGTGTACAAAATAAACTTAATCTTAACTTTATATTACAATATTCTGAAGATTTGCCACTTAATCCTTGCTGTTTTACTCCAAAAATGAGCGCTAAATGTTGCTTCCAAATATGGATTCGCTCATCTACTCCAAGACAAATGGTTTTATATAACAAAACACATCCTGATTTTGATTTCATACCATATGGTGAAAAAGACAATAATAATCAACCTACACCCCCACAAGGAGCGGACTTTGCAATTAGAGCATATGGTGGAAAATGCGGACAAATTGTTGACCAAGGTTTACAAAATCTTAGACCTAAAAGTTGGCATTTCATTAAAGCGAATATTGATATCGATTTATTGAAAGAACGCTTTAACAGTTTAGATTATTCTATGTCTACTTGTACTGTTCGTCAAAACTCTTTAGGAAAATCTGAACTTATACATCTTTACTCCAATCTTATTACCCAATAAAAAAACGATTATAAGTCTAATCCGCTTACTACTATAGTAATATGAATCTCTACAAATATATTTTTTTTTCTCTTATAATCATTGCTTTACCTAAATTTATTAAATATTTCCATTATTACGCCGCCGCATCTGGTCATGTATTTCTATATAAATCTGAACATAAATCTTAATCATCCACATTAAATTCAACTTCACTTATTCTGACATTTTCCTCACTATCAGTTATTTCCGATTCTGAAGAACTACTACTATCCATTTCCTCTTTTATATTCCTTTCTGTTTCTACATCAATCACTGTTTTATATCCACAATCATAAAACTTTTGTATAACACTCCCATTCAAATCAAATGATGCATCAAAATTATAATCACATAATACCGAATAGCTTCTACCCTTATAATTCTTTAAAGTAACATCCTGAATCTTTCTTAATGGTGATTGCACAAGTATTCTCAAATATGTCATTATGTCTATTCTTTCATAATATCTTTTAGAACATGTTAAACAAAAACTAATAGACTCTTCTCCAGAACAACTACACATATCTACAGGATGATTACTCACTATAAATCCATCAACATATAATCGGTTCTGATATGATACCGGTAAAAACAAAAATGGTACTGCTATCGCCATACACAATCCATCCAAGATCTTTAATGATGGCGTATTCTTATAATTTAATAATACCAATGATTCTGTATTCAAACAAAATGTCGTAAATACCAATTCTATACCCATTGTCTTATAAATTTCCAAAAATGTTATCTTCTCATCATAACCTTTATGTAACAATACTATTTCAAATAATTTTCTAAAACATTTTGTATCATGTAAACCATACTCATCAAAAAAACTCAACCACTTATCAGAACTTAAAGGACTTATTTTTGATATCGGTATCTCTTTTAATATTTTTAATATTGAACTTGGATTATACCCTATTGATAAAAAAAATGCTACCACTGCTCCTCCAGATGTACCTACCCATCTCTTTACACTCTTTAAATCAAACTTTTCTGAATCAATTAATCCCTGAATACATCCTACAAATGATATCGTCCCAAAATTACCACCACTAAATATTACTTCCTTTGGGCATCTTACCATGACTTAATTTTATTAATATTCAATCATCACTTAACGCAATAATCTTTCATTCTTGAGTCATACTTTACATTTATAATATCTTCTTACCATTATGACTAATTCTAATAAAGCGAGATTAATTGGAAGAGTTAAATGGTTTAACAGTAAATTAGGATACGGATTTATAACACACACTAATAACACAAATCTTGATGAATGTGATATCTTTGTTCATTGGTCTAATCTTGTCTTATCCGAAAAAGAGTTTCATACTCTTTATAAAGGTGAATATGTTGAATTCGAACTAGAATCTTGTACATGTAATTCAAATACTATCGGCGTTCAAGCTTGTAAAGTATCCGGACCAAATAACTCTCCACTTCTTACCACTACACATGCAGATTGCTCTACATATCCGCAAAATATTAATCGATTCTCACACGTTTTTAATGTACGACAATTACCTATTTCAGAATTCTCTAATCAAGATAACCTTTCCAGGAAAACCGTTGAATATTACAAACAAAATATATAAACTTAATTCTTACCAACTATTTCATCTACAAATCCTAATTCTAAACACCTTTCTGCTGAAAGCCATAACTCTGACCTTAATAGACCATCTAATTCATCTTCTTCCACATTGCTGTTTTCTAAATATATATTTCTCAAATTATCCATAAAATGATTGAAATTATCTATCTCCTGAGTCATTTCACTTAATTTTCCAGATGTTTGTGCTCTCAATTGATGAACCAATACACACGAATTTTTTGTTATAAATCTTTTCTCACCACATATCGCCATCAAAGACGCCGCTGATGCTACAAAACCATCTATATAAATATGTACTGGAGTATCTAACTCCTTTATTAAATCACATACATAAAATGTTGGTAATAACTCACCACCCATACTCTGTAAATGAAGCTTTATTGGTATCCTTTTTCCGAATAATGCCTCCGTTTGTTTTGAATGTATATCTAATTGAACTAAAGCCTCAACTAATTTACTACAAGAATCACTTGTTACAGGTGTATGAAATCTTATTGTTAAAGGCTTCGCTGCTGGACGAGAATTTACCTCAGTTTGTTGAGGAGCACCCTCCATCTTTTGCGGACGCGGCGGCTGACCAGTAACACCCCCAATATTTATCAATCCATTCGTTGAACTTAATACAGTAAATATACTAAAAATGAAACCAACGAGTCTCATTATATTGCCACATGTTTTAAAACACACGCACCATATTTAAGTATTTTTGTATATATCAGTTATATGAGTCATCAAGATTGGAAACCAGTTGATATTGGAAGAAAAAGTGGCGGCGCTCTCACAAACTCAGAAATTCTTATGAAACAACAACAAGCCAAAAGAAATGGTAATACTATTTCTAAACACAAAACAGTCTTTAAAAATGCTCCCGATAATGCTAAAAAACTTGATGATGCCACAGAATCTTCCAAAATAGATAAACTTCGCCACGGTAAAGACATTATGCAAGCAAGATCTGCTAAAAAGATGACACGAAAACAACTCGCGTCTAGACTTAGTCTTAAAGAGGAAGTTATCGCAGGTTTTGAAAACAATTCAGTTCTTGCTACACCCGCTAACAAGCAAATCTTAAACAAAATTAAACGATGCTTATCTATCAAATAAATAGAGATTTATTGTTTACGTCTCGTTATTTTTCCATTACTCTTTATTTTATCCCCTCTACGTCTTGTTTTTCCTGAACCACCACGACGAGCCTGTCCGGGGTCCGTCCATGGAAGGCGACGGTCTTTTTTAAACTCGCTCATTTTATTTTGTAATTCTTGCTGTTCTTGCCCTTCTTTTATTCCTATCCATTTTGAACTTGCAATTGTAGAAGGCTTTATCCTCTTACCTCCATCCTTATTACCATTTTCAATTAAAGGAAATATATTATCTGAAAAAAATCCACATAAATATCCACAATTTACATCAAAAGTACACATTATTGGCATTACAGGTTTCTTCCAAGTTATATTGTTTTTCAATGTTGCCAGCACGCCTACACCGTTTTCAATCTGTAATTTATTCTCCATTAGGCAAATATAATGGAATGAATCCATAATCATTTTTAAAATCATTGGTTTTTCAAAATGATTATATTCATTATACTCCTCCTCATTTTCTTTACCGGATTGAAACATCCATTGACATAACTTTCCAACTCCAAAAGTACCAAAATCATCATCATCTTTATCCCCCAATGTATTATCACTTATACCACCAGATCCTATCCCACTCTTCAATTCTCTAAACCAATTTGTATGTTCACTATAATTGTTCTCAAATATTTTGTTTAGTCTAACATCTATACCTATACTTGGACTACCCCCATTTATCCGTTCTAGCTCGTTTTCATTCGTAATGATTATTTTTTGTTTTTCGCAATACTTATTATAATATCCCCCAAAATGATAATCAATACCTTTTATTATTGCTAAAAACTTACACAAACTGCCAATTTTGGCATTTGCATCAGTATCTTCAAAAAACTCATTACTATAATTTAAATTACTCTGAAGTTTGCTTATATCTTCCACACATCTTTTGAAGAATAAAAATTTAGGTTTTTCAATAGCATCTTTCCAATCCTCGATATATCTATCCACTCGCATATTTAAGAATCCCAGCCAATTTGTAAGAAATAGCTTTTCTTGCGCTTGCGTCGGCACATGCCACATTAATCTTATTATATCCATTAGAATTTGTACCAGAGTAGTCCTTTCATTAGTCAAATGTTCGTTAATACTTTTCGTTTTCTGAATACGATAAAGAAATTCCATACATTCTAAAATAAATGGCGCAGCAGTTTTCGCTATTTTCGACTTACCCTTCGTTTTAAAAACATGGAACATAGAAATCCTATTTGACCACCAGTCCGTATTTGGTCCAGCGTCGGGTCCGGACGTGTCGCGGCGTCGTCTTTTTGCGGGGGGGCGAATATCGGGATTACCACTCAAACTATTAAATACTGTTGGCTTAAGTTTAATCTGCATCCTAATGGAATAAGTGTGTAATAAACCTAATACAAACTGGGATTTTTCAAGAATTCCCATATCACCATCATTTACACTAACTAAATTTCTATCAATTTCATATTCTAAAAATGTTGTGTCTTCTACATCCTTTTCTCGCTTAATCATCTGAACTTTAACACTATATAACCCATCCAGTGGTGGTGCTGGAACTGGACTTGGAGCGGGAGCTGGACCTGAACCTGGAGCTGGACCTGGACCTGGAGCCAGTTTAATTAAATCTTCCTTACATTTTTCTTCATCTATTGAGCCTAAAGCAGATAAGTTAGTAATAGTTCCTTTCTGAAAATAATCGTCTGCAATTGACCTTAAAACCTTCTCTATTTTTGGAGTTGTAGCTTGATCCAATTCATGCGATAATGTCTTCAAATATATTATTGGTGCCGGTGCGTTAAATTCTCCCCTATTCCATTTGCCTTTCTCTTGATTATAATATTGTCTTGTTATCTCGAAATGCTGAAGAGAACTTTTATCTGCATCAACAATTACTGTTTTTGCATAATATCCCCCTCTTTTTTGTTCAGATTTTTCAGCAGCATTAATTACATCCTCAAAATTTAACTCGGACTTTAAATCTATTCTAAGATCATCCTCTAATTGCTCACCATAACCAGAGTTTTTTAATTTTTTCATCTTTACTTCTAGATCACCATCTGTTATTAAATCATCTCTTATTAGATGTTTGAGTAATTCCTCATGTTCACCTCCAGTTACGCTGGTACCAATTTTATAGTAACCCAATTCTGGAAAAACCTTCAAAAAATTTTCTAAATACTTCCTATAGAATGTAACAAACCTTGTTTTATATTGATCATTCCCTAATAGTTGTAATCTTTTTCCAAGTGGCATCTGATCTTCCTCAAAGAAATCGTGTAAAGTATCTGTTATAAATAATCTATATAAATATGTTTTTAAAGTAACCCACTGTTTTTCGGGTTCGGTGTGCTCAAATATTACTTTGATTACTTTTTGTTTTTTGCCTTCTAATTCTTCAATCTCAGAGGACATATAAGTCTTATTTCCCTTTCCGTCCGTTTTAATCGCTATTTCTTTTATTTTATTAGGACACTTTTCTACTGTTTCAATAAGTGTAGTAGCGTCTCTAACTTTCTTACTCTCACTGAATAATTCCATGACTTTAAGTAATTTTTCTTGACCGTTTTCTGTAGCAAACTCATTTCGTAATGAAGCCTTATCAACTGTATTACCCTCTTTTATTATTGTATTTGGTGCTATAGTCTGAAACTTTTCTACAATATTTCTATTAAGACTACGATTCGTTTCTTCTAGAAGTCTGTCGATCTTATCTTCAATCTTCCCTTCATCCTCCTCAGTAATTGAATGTTCTGTTTCTTCAGTAACAGCTGTATCTTGTTGAGCAGAAGTATGTGTAGGTGTAGAAAGAACATTAGACCTACCAATATTCGAATCAGGAGATGGACCTCTTGGACTATCGCTTAAACGGAATATTTTCTCTCCTATTTCCCCAAGTCTCTTTCCCTTTGGCAATTTATCAATACAGTCCTTTACTCGTTTTTTTTCATGCTCAGATACATTAATATCAAGTCTAATCATTGGATTACTCAAACTAAAGTCGGACGAGGAGTCGTCGGCGTCGGGATCCGTGTCCTCAGGTACGTTTATAAGAAACATATCTATTGGTAAAAGTATATTAATATTTTTTTCTAGTATATAATTAAGGAAGGAAGTGTCGGCTCCTTCGTCGCTTCCGAGTTTTATCGGAAAAGAGGCAATACAAACCTTGCATTTGTTGTAATCATTACTTATTGGATTCCAATACTCAATAATCTCCGAGATTACGGTATCATCATAGCCATCGACAGTGTGGTGGTCGAGGGCTAAGACTTTAGAATATCCATTAAATTCAAATATAATATCTTCAACTCTCTCATCATCATTTTCGTACATTTTTATTTTTATATTATCAAACAATAATTTGTTAGAATTTTCATGATGCTCATCCGAAAGGACACCTATATTTATATCAAGTGCGGCAGTTACAATGGATTCGGATAACATAACGGTAGGAATAGGTAATGCGTAACCTTCATAAACTAATATATGAAAACGATGTGTCGGAAGGGTATCTTTGTCCAGATACGATGTTATAAAATCGATTTTCGTGGCAAACATTTGTTGGTTATATAGTGACTGTAAATCATCAATCTTATCCCCAATCTTATCCAAATCGTTCCGTCTTTCTAACTTTATTTTATTCCAAAAATTGGATGTTTTGAGTATATATTTTGGCACTGATTTATCGTCATGCGTGTAAGTAGTTAATTCAATTTGATCTAAATTTACATATATTTGTGATAGAATTGGCATATAACCGTCTTCCATTATACTAACTTTATAAAAAAATGAAAGGGGGTATATCACAAAAAGAATAAGAGGGTGAGAATAATATTAATCATGGATAAAAACAAAACTATTGCTAAATACAAGTCGCATACACATCGTGAACATATCTACAAGATACCAGATACTTATATTGGTTCTGTAGAGATGTCTACTGGTCCGTCGTGGAAAGTTGATAAGAATCAAATGGTTCAATCAACATTATCCCACATCCCCGGATTGTATAAAATTGTAGACGAGGTAGTAGTTAATGCATGGGATCAATTTATTCGTTGTACAGATTCAAAATCAAAGCACAAAGTTACATATATTTCGATGTCAATTGATAAAGAAACTGGAGTTGTTACTGTAGAAAATGATGGCAAAGGTATTGACGTTGTTATTATTCCGAAACAAGGTATTTACGCAGTTGAAATGATATTTGGTAAGTTACTTACGAGTACGAATTATACTGAAAATGAAGAGCGTATTACAGGAGGTAAAAACGGATATGGAGCAAAACTTGCGAATATTTTCTCACAATGGTTTGAAGTAGAGACAATTGATACGAAAGAGAAGAAGCGCTTTTCACAGCGTTGGTCAAATAACATGCAAGTTCGCCATGAACCAGTTATTAAGTCTGTTTCATCTAAAGAGAAGGAGTTTACACGAGTAAGCTTTCTACCAGATTTTAAACGATTTGGACTTTCTGGTTGGACAGAGGATATGATCGATATATTCAAACGGAGGGCTTATGAGATTTCTGCTTGTTGTGGAGATAAACTTAGCGTTACATTCAATAGCGATCATATTCCAGTAAAAAGATTCAAAAACTTTTGCGAATTGTATTTCGAGGAACCGAATCAGATTGTATATGAACGTGGTGATAAAAGATGGGAAATTGCGATTGGAATCACTGATGATTTTAAGCAAGTATCTTTTGTAAATGGTATTTATACTTCAAAAGGTGGCAAACATGTCGATTATATTGTGAATATGATTAGCAAAAAGATTGCGGAAATCATTCTTAAAAAAGAGAAGGTGAACGTAAAAACAAGCTATATTCGTGAACACATTTTCGTATTTGTGAATTGTATTATTGTGAATCCTTCGTTTGATAGTCAAACGAAGGATTTTCTAACGACTCAAGTTTCTAAGTTTGGTTCTTCTTGTAAGTTCACAGAGAAGTTCTTTGACAATCTAATCAATATTGGTTTGATGGAAAGAGTTCTTGAAACATATCAGTTTAAAGAATCAAAACTTATCAAGAAAACTGATGGCAAAAAGAAGAATCGGATTTTTGGTATTCCGAAGCTGGACGATGCAAATGAAGCTGGTGGTAAACGTTCTGAAGATTGTACTCTGATTTTAACAGAGGGAGATTCGGCAAAAGCTATGGCTATTGCTGGTCTAAGTGTTGTTGGAAGAGATTTATATGGTGTTTTCCCATTACGCGGTAAAGTTATTAATGCGAGGGCAGAAGCTGTGACACAGTCAGGCGTTAACAAAGTAATGAAGAATGTTGAGTTGATTCATATGAAACAAATTTTAGGTCTTGAGCAAGATGCGAAATACAAGGATGTTTCAAAGCTTCGTTATGGTCATATTATGATTATGACAGACCAAGATTTAGATGGAAGTCATATCAAGGGCTTGCTTATTAATTGGTTAGATACGTTTTGGCCAGAATTGCTTAAGATTAAGGGATTTGTGTGTTGTATGCAAACTCCCATTGTTAAAATGCTTCAAAAGAAAAAGGAGATTTTGTTCTATTCTCTTCGAAAATACGAAGAATGGAAGAATAAGAATCCAAATTATAGTAAGCTTGGGTGGAAATCCAAGTATTATAAAGGGCTTGGTACAAGTACAACCGCTGAAGCGAAATGCTATTTCAAAAATATGTGTAAAATGGAATATATTTGGGATGCAAGCTCTGCGGATACACTTGATATGGCATTTAATAAGGATAGAAGCAATGATCGTAAAAAATGGCTCGGGCAAAGAGACGAGGCACTCGTACTTGAAGAAGAAAAGCAAGTTCCTTATTCCGATTTTGTGAATAAGGAACTGATTCATTTCTCGAACTACGACTTAGAGCGGTCAGTTCCACATATTATGGATGGATTTAAACCATCACAAAGAAAAATTCTGTTTTCTTGTTTTAAACGTAAGCTTAAGACAGAAATTAGAGTTGCTCAACTTGCGGGTTATGTATCTGAACATTCGGGTTATCATCATGGTGAAGAAAGTCTTAATGGAGCAATCATTGCAATGGCGCAAAACTATGCTGGTTCAAACAATATCCATCTTCTGGAACCAAATGGTCAGTTTGGTACTCGTTTACTTGGTGGCAAAGATGCTGGTAGTCCACGTTATTTACATACAGTGCTATCGGATATTACACAAAAGATTTTCTTACCAGAAGACAATCCTATATTGGATTATTTAGATGATGATGGAATTCAAGTTGAGCCTAGATATTATGCTCCTATTATTCCATTCATACTATGTAACGGCGCACAAGGTATTGGAACAGGATATAGTACATCTATACCACCCTATAATCCAAAGACAATTGTAAAATATATGATCAATAAACTTACCAATAAAGAAATACCAGAATTTATTCCATATTATCATGGATTTAGGGGTGTAACTAAGGTGGTTGATGGTCAAGTGTTTACAAAGGGTAGATACGAAATTATCAATTACAAGACGATTCTCATATCTGAACTTCCTATTAATCGTTGGATTGATGATTATAAAAAATTCTTAGATGAGATTGTGACTGAACAAAACATATCTGCAAAGGAGAGAAAAGAAAAAGAAAAATTAGGTCTTAAACTTAAATCCACTTCTAAATCCAGTGAATTTATCGGTGTTAAGAGTTACAAAAGCCAAAGTACGGAGTCGAGAGCTCATTTTGAGATAGAAGTTGATCCAAATGTGTTACAACATTGGCTTAAATCAGCCCAAAGTATTCAAAGAAGAGGAGAATTTAGTGACAACATCGAAAAGAAATTTCGATTAACATCGAAAGTATCTACTTCGAACATGCATTTGTATTCTGCTGATACAAATACTGTCAAAAAATACAATACCCCAGAACAGATATTTGATGAGTTTATTGTTCATAGACGTCAAATTTATGTTAAAAGAAAGGATTATATACTCAAACGTCTCAAAATCGAAATGGATATACTTAATGAAAAAGTTCGATTTATTCAGTTTGTTATCGATGATGTTTTAGATATTCGTAAACATACTAAGACAGAACTTCAAGAGTGGTTAGAACAAAAAGATTTTAAGAAGGATGATAACAATAGCTATAGTTATCTTATTGGTATGCCAATTTATCAGATGACGAAAGATATGGTTGAACAGCTTAAGAAATCATTTGATGACAAAAAGAACGAATATGATTCAGTTCTTAAACAAACCATTGAAGATATGTGGTTAAAAGACTTGGCAGAACTTGACAAAGAAGTTGATAAACACCTTCTAAAATCAATTAGTATTGATGATGCAGTTGTTAAACTTTCAAAGAAGCCAAGAAAAACAAAAACGAAAACGAAAAGATAAATTATACTATATCAGATACTTCGTCTAAATCAATACAATGTTTCTCATTAATTATCTTTAAACCACCGCCATAAATTATATCCGGTAAAGGTAATTGACTATTTTCTATGTCCTTTCCAAATTTTTTTACATAAATATCTATTATTTCATTTGGAATACTTGGTCCATAACTTATCAAATCTACATATCGAACCTTCATTTGAGTTAAAAATTCGTTATCTTTCATACTTGGTATAGACAGCTCTACATATATTTCATTTTTGAACTTAGCCCAATTTTGAAAATACTGTACATGAAGTTCACTTTTCTCTCCAAAACCAAAATAATCCTTTAATCCACTCAACAATACACATAACATATTAATAGTTCCAACCGTACACTCAAAAATTAATAATCGTTTATCAGTCGTCATAAAACTATCAGCCTTATATACCAAAACACCACCCACTGTATTTAGAATTAATAATGGAACTGATATAAATAACTTCTTTCTAAATAGGGATTTCCCAGAACGATCATGTAACCATTTGTAAACAATCGCATGTGATGCCCACGTTTTTAATAAATAATTCTTATCTATCATTAAGGGTATTAACACACATGAAATGTTTTTTATTACTCACTGCTATAAATATCATAACCACCTGTAATTCTTTTGGAGAAATATTCTTCCGATACACTTCTAAACAATTAGTTAATAAACTTCGACCAAGTATCGATTATACAAGTGATAAAATACGTAAATATGAATATGGGTCACAAGACAGAAATTATTGGGTATCTTCTAATCGTAACTTACATAAAGCGCTTAAATATGCTAAACTACGTGATGACAAATGTTTGTATCTTGGATGGGTTCCTAATACAAATCCTAAAATCGCAAATTTGGCAGAAACAGATTATCCATATATTTTTGTATTCCTTGATATTGAATCTCAAAATATACTTCGATTAACCCATATTATTCAAAATCCATGTATTCAAATTAAAATGGATCTTGGTAGATTTAAGAAAGATTTACAAGAATTTACAGATAATATAGGCATATATTTAGATATATCACAATTAAAAGATTTCGATGACGGAAGATGGTATTTAGACTTTATACATTCGCGCTCATAACATTTATAATAATATTAAATTAAGTATATACTATGGCTGAATATCTTATTAAAAAAAAGGCTGAATTGTTTGAATCTTTAGACCAAGATGCACGTAGAAAACTATTTAAAAACGCTACATTTGATAGTACCTTTCTTATTGGGAAATTTTATAAACTAAATCAAATTAATCCAAATCAAGATACA
>CESQ01112570.1_pt1 | contig 14208 bp, 9 predicted proteins | sample 361401 | NCBI WGS metagenome assembly CESQ01 (sample SAMEA2622119, study PRJEB7988) | marine metagenome | isolation source: saline water (ENVO:00002010), including | reverse complement strand
ACGGCGTGATCCACGTGATCGACAAGGTGCTCATGCCACCAGCTGATGTGGTGGAGCCCGTAATCCCAGATGGTTGCGACTACGTCATCGGAATATCTGATGGTGGATTGGCGTACGACAACACCGAACTGTCCATCGATGTCGGGCAGACCGTTTGCTGGATATGGCAAGACGAGTCGATGGCCCACAACGTAGCCGAGATAGCAAATGAGGGAGATACAACCAGGATGATCGGTGGACAATACAGCGGTGAGTCAATGACTACTGTGGATTACAGAGTTACCTTCGATGAGGATGAGACCTTCCTATACGTCTGCGAGCCACATGCCACGATGGGCATGGCCGGGAAGATCACTGTGGGTTCAGGAGTTACAGAGGTCGTAACCCCCGAACCAGTTGAAGAGGAGGGCAACAACACCCCAGGGTTCACTACACTACTAGTGGCAATAGCGGTAATTTCCGCAGTACTAGTCACTAGAAGGAAGGAATAGGTGATTGAGTGAGGAATCTGCCACTGAAGAAAGTGAAGACAAGTTCTAGGCTTGACTGGTTTGCCCTGTTCTAGAGTGATAAGTGAGTTTCTCTGGAAGAGATTGTGACACTTTAGGTGAAAACCTGGGTTTCTCAATCTCTTCCAGCGTACTCCAATAAGAATTGTGTCTAGAGAAATACATAAACTCAGGTAATCGGGGTCGGCCATGGAAGGAATCCTATCGAGATCGGGGAGATCTATACACAGAAATAGAGCACTGGTGATTGCAGCTTCCCTTGCTACTGTCTTGGTTTCTGTATTTCTGATCGCTCAGGGGAATGATTTCGAGGATGGGAACTCCCCTCCAACATCAATAGAGTCGGGGCGGGCCCTTGAGTTGGTAGGAGAAGAGTTGCCCGTAGTCTCTACGAACAGTGTGACCTACATCTTCACCCACGAGTCACTGGAATGGGATGACTCGGCTTTCGAGGAGGAGGTGAGGAGTTCACTAGAGAGTTTGGGAGAGATATCCCTGGGAGTTCTGGGAGTCAGTCTCCCCTATGACAACCCGCAGGACCCATCGCACCTTCAGAGGCATGTCTCGAACGACAGGCACAGAGTCGCTGTATTCGTAGAATTTGATGGTACTGAGGAGGAGATATCCGACGAGATATCCGACATCAAGGCAGTCGTTGACAGCGACGATTTGGAAGTCCTCGTCACTGGTAGCCTGATCATCGATTCCGATTTCGATAGGATGCTCGAGGAAGACCAGATTAGGGCTGAGATCATCGGCATTCCTCTGTCGATGATAATCCTCCTATTCGTGTTCAGAACGGTGGTTGCCTCACTACTTCCAATGGCCGTAGCATTGTGCATGTTTCCAATGGCCACTGGCCTATCCTTCTATGTCTCACACTGGTTCTCCATGACTCAGTATTCGGTCTCAATGATTTCTCTCATTGGCATAGCGGTCTCGATAGACTACAGCCTGTTCATGATCAGCAGGTTCCGAGAGGAGTTGGGCAAGGGGCAGGACGTAGAGGGAGCGCTGGCTACGATGATGTCAACTGCAGGCCGGGCGATACTGTACTCTGGTGCTACTGTGGCTGTTGGTCTGTGTACTCTATTCTACTTCACTGCCACGCATATGCCATCCATGGGCATGGGGGCTTTCCTAGCTGTAATGGGGGCATTGATCTACTCCCTGACCCTGTTGCCCGCATTGCTCTCGCTCATCGGATACAGGATAGACCGTTTGCCCGTCCCAATTCCATGGGGGAAGGGCGATGGCCGCTTCTGGGAGGAGTTCTCTACCAGGGTGATGGAGAAGCCAATGAGGTGGTTGGTTCCCTCGATGGGGATACTCCTACTGATGGGTGCGCCTTTCCTGCACGTCGAGTTGACTGCTGGTGGCCTAGACACCCTGCCTCCTGACTTGGAGTCCAGACGGGCTTACGAGGTTCTGGAAGAGGAGTTCCCCGCCTTCACCGCATCGGTAGTGCCCCTTGTCATCGTCTTCGATGAGGGACAAGCCCCCTACTCGAAGGATCTTGCAGTTTCGGTATCGGAAATGTGCCATGATGTCGCTGGGGTCCAAGGGGTCGTCATTGTTGATCACCCTCTCTGCAATCCCTCCCTGTTCGATACAGAAATTGATCAGTGGCCTCAGGAGCATAGAGTGGCATGGCTGACCACTGTGTCGAGTTCGATTGCGATGATCAACGTCCCGATCGAGTATCCTAGCGGGAGTGACGAGGCAGAGCAGCTGATCAAGGACATCAGGTCGTTCACATCCGATAGCGAGGAGGAGGTGCTAGTCGGTAGTTGGACTTCCTACGAAGTCGATATGAAGGATCACCTCCGAGAGAGAATTCCTGCAGCTCTGGCATTCGTGTTGATTGTGACGATGATACTTGTGTGGCTCCAAGTTCACTCTGTTCTAGTGCCGATAAAGGCCGTATTCATGAACATCCTATCCATTTCAGCGTCCTTCGGACTTATTGTTGTGGTTTTCCAAGATGGTCTCTTGGCTGGTCCCCTGAACTTCACTCCGCAACCATTGGATCTGATGGTACCCCCATTGGTTTTCGGAATTGCTTTCGGGCTCTCCATGGACTACGAAGTCCTGATGCTCTCCAGAATACACGAGTCTTGGCTGGAAACGGAAGACAACACCCGTGCTGTGTCAGAGGGATTGCAGGCTTCTGGTAGATTGATTACAGGGGCTGCTGCAATCATGATAGCGGTCTTCTCTGGATTCATATTCGCGGATGTGATGATCATCAAGTCGATTGGTTTTGCCCTGGCTGTTGCCGTTTTCGTTGATGCGACGATTGTAAGGGCAATTGTCGTGCCTTCGGCGATGAGGCTGATGGGTCGAGCCAATTGGTGGTCTCCCAGCTTCTCCAACTCCCGCAAAAACAAAGACGTCGCGACGGACGACCAATGACATGGTAGAAGCAGGGAACGAGGATGGAATCGTCTTAGTTACCGGGGCCAGTGGCTACATTGGAAGTCATATCGTTGCCAACCTCCTTTCCAAGGGAAGAGCCGTGAGAGGAACTGTGAGGGACTCTTCGGATCCCGAGAGGATCAGTCATCTAAGAAATATGGAAGTCGCTGAGGGGGGTAGCCTGGAAATAGTTGAGATGGACCTCCTGGATGGTGATTCGGTCCACGGTGCAGTTTCTGGATGCAGTTCGGTGATTCACACGGCAGCAGTTGTGGTTCTGAAGTCGAAGAGACCGCAGGAGAAGATAGTCGATCCGAGTGTCATTGGTACCAAGAACGTCCTTGACGCCATAGATGCATCTGGAACTGTCGAGTGCATCGTACACACATCCTCCACTGCTGCAATAAGGCCTCAGAATTGGACTGACGGTCAGACTCTTACCACTGCCTCGTGGGCAGATGACGCCACCATTGAGAACAATCCGTACGGTTTGGCCAAATTCAGTTCCGAGAGGATAGTACGAGAATGGCACGATGAGAAGGACGAGTCGGGCCCTAGGATGGTGACGATCAACCCGTGTGTAGTCCTAGGTCCGCCACTTTCGAAGAGGCATCTAGATGGAAGCCCTTCGTTCGTGATGACGCTTCTGAACAGGGAAATCCCGGCTGTTGTCCCAATGCACATCAGTATCGTTGATGTGCGTGATGTCGCTGAAGCTCATGTGAGGGCTCTGACCAGGGGGGAAAACGCTGGCAGATACTTGGTTGTGTCCGGACAGATGTGGTTCAGCGAAATAGCAAAGTCACTGAAGAAGGAAAATCCTGAATTGCGAATTCCGACGAGGCAGTTACCATACTCCCTCTCATTATTGGTATCCCTTTTCCATCCCAAGATTAGTCTGGCATGGGCTAGGACCCATCTGGGGAAGAGGTTGTTCTGGGATGCTTCGCCGGCTGAGAGGGATTTGGGGATGGAATGGAGGGAACCAGAGGAGTCATTGCTCGATACGGTGCCCGCAATACTAGAAAACGAGTGGTTGGGGTGATATTTTGAAAAAGGTTGCTCAACTCCTCTGTTTCCTTGTGCTATGCTCTACCACAACAGGGTGCACTTGGTGGGAGGAGGAACCGATGGAGGAGCTTGTCAGTGGTACCTTCGATTTCGGGCGGGATCTGCCAGTGACAACGTGGTTCCACTTTCCTGGGACTCCCTCGGAACGTTGGGCGGTAGATGCAATGGATGCAGGTTCGATCTTGGCGGCGAATATTTCTACGAACTTCTCGGGGAATGGCACACCCTTCTTCACCAGTGCCACTTACTATGGGACTGGCTTCGATACGTTTGAGCCGACGCTCGGTATCACCTCCTCCGGGGCGATTTTCTTTACCAACTACAACGGCCTTGGTGATGGAACACACATCATCAGGTCTACAGACAAGGGGCTGACGTGGGAGGATGTAGGTCCGTTCGGTCAGATCGATGATGACTCGGGACAGACCCCGAACTCTAACGATCCATACATCTACGTGGACAAGTTCACTGATAGGATAGTCAAATTCGACATGCACGTTCTCGCGGCCATGTTCGTTGAATACTCTGACAATGACGGGGATTCCTGGAGCGCTCCCTTCCCTGTGGAGGGGTATTACGTGACTCAGGATCATCAGAGTATTGCCTCAATGCCCCCTCCGCCTGGTGTGACTGCCTTCCATCCTGTAATTTACGTCTACTGCATCAATACTGGCTCTCCTGCTGCTGGAGCCCAATGCTCAAGATCGCTAAACGGGGGAATGTCGTGGGATGTTCAGAGAATCGGTTTCCCCATCGAGAGTTTCCCGCAATGCTCAGGCCTTCACGGACATCTCGCTGGAGGTTTGGATGGTTCGATATACCGAGGGAACCCCTCATGTGAGGGTCCGGCTGTATACCGTTCTCTTGATGGGGGCTATAGTTGGACGGAGCACACGATTACCACCGAAGTAGGGATGCAAGACGGTTGGCATGCCCACGAGGTGGCTACAGCGGTAGATGACGGAGGAAATGTACATGCGACTTGGATCGGTGACGACCTGAAGCCATGGTATGCAAACTCACAGGATCAGGGCGCTACATGGAGCTCCCCAATGATGGTGGCCGCGCCGGGGGTCGTTGAGGCGGGTTTCCCAACTATATTCGCCGGAGCCGCTGGAAGGGTCGTATTGGGCTACATCGGGGAAATCGAGGATTATGACGAGGAAAACGGCACTGGTGGATGGTCGGGATATATGGCGATAATGACGGATTCCTTTGCAGAAAGGCCCCTGATTACGAGCGTGGCGGTGAACAGCCCTGGTGACCCGTTGGACGTAACCCCTGACTGCGGGGACGTTAGGTGCGGTGGATTTGGTGACTTCATTGATGTGGAGATAGATGACGAGGGGAGGCCTTGGATCGCCTTGGCTCATAATGCAGCCGGCTACGAAGAGGCGATTATTGGCACCCTAATGGAGGGGCCTGCCCTTTACGGGGATTTGGAATACCTTGAGCCTCTTCCTGCCGGAGGAAACTCATCTCTGCTCCTCGGGTGACTGAACAAAAATCCGTTATCGTTGTGATCCCGTCCCAAGGCCAACAATCCGTTTAACTGATGTATGGATGGCTCGGCCGCTGGGTCGTGAGAGTCACCGCCCTGAGTATGGTATCCCTGATGATTCTAGCTTCATTGAGCGGGTGCTTCGGAGAAGAAGGCGAGATTGCAGAGGAGGTGGGAGTGTTCGATACGCTGTGCTCCGAACAAGGTGGGGCGATTAGCAATACGACATGGTATCACTTCGCTAACGCAACTGATGCGACCATTAATCCGGAAGCGGGGAATCTTACGGACGGTAATGCGCCAGTTTGTGCAATTGGGACTTACTATGGAATAGGGTTCTCGACCTTTGAGCCCACTATCGGAATCACCTCGCAGGATAACCTGTACATGACTAGCTGGGGCAATGGGGTCGCTGGGTCGACTGCAATTGTGCAGTGCAGTGGCCTTATTGGAATGACTGACATTTCTGAATACACATGTCAGGACGTGTATAGCGCCCTCTTGCCTGTGCCCAATAGCAACGACCCGTACGTCTACGTCGATCCATGGACTGATCGGATCATGAAATTCGACATGCACGCGCTTCTCGGGATGACTGTCGAATGGTCTGACAACGAAGGCGGCACTTGGATCGGGCCGACACCGGCGACAGGTTGGTCTGTTCAGGACCACCAGACCATTGCCTCTTCACCCTATAACGCGCTTTTCCACGAAACCACATGGGTGTTCTGCGTGAACGGGAACTACCCGTACCCGGTTTGCTCGACTAGCAATGACGGAGGCTTGACTTGGGGGCCTGAGGTCCCGGGAGCTCCGACCGACTGCAACAGCGGGGGGTTGACTGGTCACATGGTCGGGTCCAACAACGGGAACTTCTACCGAGGGAATCCAGGATGCAACGGTGAGGGTTACTCTATTTTCAAGAGCACCAATGGGGGTCTCACATGGTCCGAACACCCTCTTCCGACCGAGACCACCGGGACTGCTCAGACATGGAACTTCGAGGAGGCACAAGTTTACCCTGATGAGGAGGACAACGTCCACGCGATGTGGATGGGTTCTGACAACATGCCTTACTATAGCTATTCCACGGACGAAGGAGGAAGTTGGAGCGCGCCCCTGATGATCGCCCCCCCCGCCGGACTGAATGGCACCGGTTTCCCAGCTATTGCTGCTGGTGACTCGGGGATGGTTGCGTTCGCATATCTAGGGGATTCTGGAGGAGACAATTGGAATGGATACATCGGGATGATTTCTGACGCTTTCAGCGATATGCCGCTGATTACGACGGTGCAGGTCAATGGAGTTGGAGATCCGTTGGATACTACCGCGGGATGTGGTTTCAACAGGTGCGGGGGTTTTGGAGACTTCATCGACATCCTAGTCGATGCACATGGACGCCCCTGGTTCGGCCTCTCTCACAACATAGTGGATCAGGGGATATACGGGACCATTACTGTGGGGCCTTCCCTAAGGGAAGGCGTGTCGGTCCAAGAGATGCCCGTGGGCGGGCCCAGCACCCTATGATTCTCATTCAGAAGACATCTGGGACGAGCCCATATGCCTGGTAAGCGAACCCTGCGGCGAATGCAAACATCCCAATCCCGCATACCCCAAGGGCGAGTCGATAGCCTCGGGGCGAGAGCCTCCCTCTAGTTCGATCGAAGAAGTATGCGATGGTGACCTTAACGATGATTATCGAAATGAGGAAAGATAGGGCATAGGCAACTGGTGCTAGTGGCTCCTCATCGGCGGCAGTAGCCATCAGCGGTCCGCCAATTAGGAACCAGAAGACGTAGACGTTCGGGTTCAGCAAGTTGGTCATTACTCCTCTCTTGAAAGACCCAGTGACCGGTTCCTGTGCTATTTCTGGATCGGGGGGCTCAATCCTGAAGCAGTCGATTCCGAACCAAACCAAGAATCCGGCCCCTAATAGTGATATCAGGAACAGAATCGAAGGCTTTTCTGCAACCCAACCCGATAGGAAGATGCTGATGATAATGAGGGGTCCGTCGGTGAATATCGGTGCGGATGCTGCTCTTGCCCCAGCTGACCACCCCCCGGTGAGAGTCTCCCGGATCACCATCGTAAGTAGCGGACCTGGTCGAATACCCTCGAAGAGTCCGAGTGCGACCCCCGCTGCTGCGAGAGCCAGGATAAGATCGGTTTGCATGTTCTAGCGCCTCGATACAGCAATCTTTGCCAGCAACTTCAGAATCTCTAGGTAGAGCCATATCAGCGTGACCATTAATCCGAAGGCAGCCCTCCACTCCAACTGCTTCGGAGCTCCTCGCTGAACTCCTCTCTCGATAAAGTCGAAGTCTGCCACCAAGCATAGGGCTCCGATGCCGACGACGAACAGTGAAAATGCGATTCCCAGTGGACCTGCCCCATGGATGTATGGGAAATGGAACCAACCAGTTATCGCTCCCACTATTGAAACCATGTATATCATAAAGATGGCGAAGACTGCCGATGTGACTGCAATAGCCATGTTTCTGTCCCAGCTAATCAGTCCGGCCCGGTATATTGTGATCATCCCCCCGAGGATCAAAAAGGTCAGGAAGGCGGCGAGTAATCCGATTCCTGGAAGTGCGAGTTGGATCTCGAAGTACCAAGTCATTCCTCCGATAAATAGACCCTGTAATGCTGCATATGTGCAGATTAGAATAGGATTCATTGACCCGGAGATGAATACTATCATCGCCACTATGAAGCCACCCAATGCACCCAAGAAGGCAAGTGGAGCGGCTTCGGGCATTGAGAATGCAGTAGCCAATGCAGTGGAAGTAGTGATTAGTAGTAGGAGTCCGGTCTTCTCCGACACGCCCTCTATCGTCATCATGTTTGACTCGTGGCCCCCCCACCATGGTGCATCGGTGTAAGCAGACTTCTCGAAAGTTGAGTCGTTTAGTGCTGGGTTTCCTGAGCGGTACATTGGAACTCGGTTGGTGGGGGCCTTCTCAAGTGTTGGCATGGAATCTTTCAGAACATCCCAATCAGATGCTGACCAGTGTAGCTGCCGGGCTCCCTGGCTACTTCATCGGGGGGTCCGGCTGCGACCACTTCACCCCCTAGCTCGCCGCCCTCTGGACCGAGGTCGATTATCCAATCCGCACACTTGATGACATCCAGGTGATGCTCGATGACGATCACAGTGTGCCCGTTCCGCCTGAGCCTCAGGAGGACTTCTATCAATTGGTGAACGTCGGAGAGGGCGAGTCCCGTGGTCGGTTCGTCTAGGATGTAGAAGGTGTGCTTTCTGGGAGTCTTGTGGAGTTCCGTGGAGAGTTTGACTCTCTGCGCCTCTCCACCTGAGAGTGTCGTCGCTGGCTGCCCGAGGCGAATATAGCCGAGTCCTACATCCCGGACGGTCTGGACGATCTTGTGGATCCTAGGTTGGTTCTCGAAGAACTCGCACGCCTCGTCTACACTCATCTGCAGAATATCGTGGATTGTCTTGCCCCTCCACTTGACCTCGAGTGTCTCCCTGGTGTACCTCTTCCCCTTGCAGACATCGCAAGTCACCCAAACATCAGGGAGGAAGTTCATCTCAAGCTTCGTCGAGCCTGCTCCGCTGCACGCTTCGCATCTTCCCCCTCTGACGTTGAATGAGAACTGCCCGGGCTCGTAGCCCCTCTCCTTGGCCATCTTTGTCTGGGCGAAGAGTTCCCGGATTGGGCCAAAAGCGCCCGTGTACGTTGCTGGATTGGACCTGGGTGTTCTCCCTATTGGTGACTGGTTGATGACGATGGCCTTATCGACCATTTCCAAACCCGAAATGGAGTCAACGGCACCGGGGGTTGCGTCGGTCCCGTGCAACTCCCTCAGAAGTGCTGGTGCGAGGGTCTCCGTAACCAAAGAGGACTTGCCGGAGCCAGACACCCCGGTCACGGCAACCATGCAACCCATCGGGATTTCGACTTCGATGTCCTGGAGGTTGTTCTGCCTGGCTCCGGAAATGGTGACCCACCGGTCCTTCGATGGCTCGACTCTGTCCTCTGGGATGGGGATGCTTTGCCTTCCTGAGAGATAGGCCGCGGTCAGGCTTTCCTCGTTGGCCAGGAGTTCGTCATAAGTGCCGTTCACGATCAGCCTCCCACCATCCTTCCCGGCTCCCGGTCCAAGGTCCACCAGCCAATCAGCCTGCTTCATCGTGGCCTCATCGTGCTCAACTACCAGTAGGGTGTTGCCGAGGGCAGTGAGCTCTCTCAGCGTCTCCAGTAGTCGGTCGTTATCCCGAGGGTGGAGACCGATGCTCGGTTCGTCTAGGACGTACATTACGCCAGTGAGTCTTGTCCCTATCTGGGTCGCCAAGCGAATTCTCTGGCTTTCTCCCCCTGAGAGGGTATTGGCCCTCCTGTCTAGGGTCAGATAATCAAGGCCAACCAGTGCTAGGAACCGTAATCTGGATTCGATCTCCTTGATGATCTCCTTACCAATGTACATGGATCTTTCATCGAGCTTCTCGGTGGTGCTAACTGTGATGCCAGCGGGAGGTTCTCGTTCCAGCTTATCCCATGTATCATCCAATCCTCCGAGCCTCCAGTTCTGTACTACTGCGAGAGCCTCAAGAACGCTGCACTTGGAAATGCCAGGGAGGTTTATGCCGCCAACCGTAACCTTGCAAACTGCATCATTGAGTTTGTCGCCGAGACAGTTTGTGCATGGCTCATCTGTCATGAAGGAAGACAGACGGGACCTAGTGCGCTCTGAGCTCGTGTCCTTGTATGTGCGGGCTAGTCGGGAGAATACCCCCTCCCAGGGACGGGACATCGTGTAGGAGGATCCCTTCTCTGAGTTGAATTCGAAGTCAATTGATTCGCCACCTGACCCATTGAGCATGATGTCCCTGCTGTCATCATCCAGTTCGCCGAACGGCACGTCAGTTGGAATGCCGAAGTGTTCGCAGGTCTGAGTCATCTGACTTCGATACCAGCCAGACATCATTGATCGTCGGAATGGTCTAATGCATCCCTCTCCCACTGTAGCTGTTCTATCAATTACCAAATCGTGCGAGAATGACCGCTCGACGCCAAGTCCCTGGCACGTCGGACATGCTCCTAGGGGGTTGTTGAACGAGAAGACCCTCGGGCTCATCTCCGGAAGAAAAGACCCGTGGGTGGGACACGCGAACTCCTCCGAGTAGGCGATTACCTCCCCCTCTTCGGTTCTGAATCTCTGTTCCTCCGAATTGTCCTGACCGGGCTTGGGGGAGCTGAGGCTCTCTACTGCGACTGAGCCTGCTCCTAATCTCAAGCCTGCCTCTATTGCTTCTGTGAGCCTCTGCCTATTTGTCGGAGTCAGTAGCATCCTGTCGACCCGTACATCGATATCGTGCCTCAGGTTCTTCTCGAGACGGGGCGGGTCCTCGAAGCTAGCCTCCCTGCCGTTTATCTTGCCGGCTAGGTATCCCTGATCTACCAATGCAGTGAACAGGTCGGCGTGCGTTCCCTTCCTGTTTCTAATCGTTGGACTCCAGATTGCGATTCCATGGCCCTCGAACCTCCATAGGACGTCATCCACTATCTCCTGAACGGTACGCCTGCTAACCTCGCGGCCGCATTCGGGGCAGTGCGGGATGCCAACCCTTGCCCATAGAAGTCTCATGTAGTCCATCATCTCAGTAACCGTAGCTACGGTTGAACGGGGGTTGTGACTTCCCTGCTTCTGGTCGATGCTGATTGCAGGGGAAAGTCCCTCTATTGAGTCGCAATCGGGCTTCTTCATCTGGCCCAAGAACTGCCTCGCATAGGAACTGAGGCTCTCCACATACCTCCTCTGACCCTCTGCGTAGAGGGTGTCGAATGCCAGGCTTGACTTGCCGGAGCCAGATACCCCAGAAATCACCACGAACATGCCTCTTGGGATGCTGACGTCTATGTCCTTGAGGTTGTGAGTTCGGGCCCCCCTAACCTCTATCCAACCATCCTTGGAAAATCCGTTCTTCTTCATGTCAGACATCGCGTCACCTCGGGCAGAGTAAGCAGTCACAGCGCGCTCCTTTCAATCCATGCCTGAACAATCTTCTCAGAATGAGTCTAGGGTGGTTTGCCTCCCTCTGTTTGCGAACCATGAGCGTTTAGCATCCTCCGGAGAAGAGACCCTTGCTGCCAAATATGAAACCGCTTCTGACAATGTGTCGAAAATCGCTGGCTTGCTCTTCATAGCATTCCTTACTGTCTCTCTGATTAGCCATACTCCGACAGGTGCCCAATAACCCGGCCCAATGTCTCGCCAAACCATGCATGAGCCTGATCTCCCGATGTCCTCCATGTGCTCTAGAACCGCTAGTCGGGCAGCATAGTATGCACCCGTTATCGAGTTTGCATACTCCGATCTTGGCTCCATCTCCTCCCTGTCATCGAGGACATTTGCAGAAGCGCCCCAGACGGAGCCCTGGCACCAGGCCTCTAGCATCTGGAATGCCCATGTCCCTGGTGCGATAATGACGTGGAATCTATTGTCTAGATATGAAGCCTCGAATACCATACACTTGTCCAGGGAAGGTAGGTCCCGGACTCTTGCCCAGCACTGCTTGGAAAGTGTGTCATCGGTTGCAGTTATCCCCCACCTAGTTGGGACCAGTTTCCTTTTCCCTTCCTTTCCAAGGAGGCCAGATGACAGAATTCTGGAGATATGAGACTCGCCGATTCCGGATGAGGTCAGCTCCCCAATGGCATCTTTTGCTAGGAGGTCGGTCTCGTTTGCAACAGAATCGACCTTCCTGCTAATGCTTGCATGGCTGACAACTTCGACGCTGACCAAATCTCCAGAGGGGCCAAGCGGTGTACTCATCGTGTCGAAGGATGGGGAGCCCCCAATGGGCACTGGACGGTCAAAGTCAAGCTCCATGTCCACTGCTCCAGATGACATGGCGATTATCTGGGTGGCCTCTAGTACCTGATTAGAATCCCCTTGGGTGTCCGCTGCCATTCTACTGCCCCCAGTTACCAAGTTGGCATGCCTAGCTGCCACCTCCTCGAGGGGCTGCCCGAAGAGATCTGCTGGATCTCCGCTGGTTGTGGGCCCGCCCTCTGATCCCTGAACCCATGACACGCTTGGCCCCACTCTGACGTTCGGGTACCCGTACCTTCCTACGAATAGCGATGGGGGGCTGGGCCCCGCCATGTCAGCAAGGACCGTTGCCTCTCTCTGAGGAAGCCTGCGCTTGACCTCAGAGAGTAGGGGGCATGGGGATATCCCGCACATGCCCCTGGTGCCCCTACAATCGATACACTCTGCGAACACGGGGGTGAATCGGAATCGGGCGCTCTTAGGGTTAATGGCTCAGAATAGCCATAGAGCATCAATAGTGTCGCCCTCTTCGCAATTCGTATCTGGAGGAAGTAGTGAGAGTCCGTTGTGAGCAACCATGCTGTGTATATTCCCGCTGCCTTGGTGTGTGCTAGTGGTTGCCACCAATGATTCTCCCTCTTGTCTGATTGAGATCCTTCGCATGCATAGTTTGCCCGGGGCCCCCCTGAGTGGCTCCAGCATCGTTACCCTGACCCTGTTGGCCATACTGGGGCCGTGAGGTCCTTCTGAACCCATGCTCTTTGAAATCCAAGGTGCGACCAGGACAGTGAAGACCACATGGCTGCTGACCGGATTGCCAGGGAGTCCGAATATGGGCGTGCCCTTCCAAGTGCCGAATAGTGGCGGCCCCCCCGGCCTCATCATTATCCTCCAGAATTTGACGTCTCCTTCGTCCTCCATAATCTGTCGAACGATATCCCACTTGCCCATACTGACGCCACCACTCGTGATTATGGCATCGCAGGATTCTGCTGCTTCATCTAGAGCTTCCCTTAGATCGTCAATACTGTCTCTAATCAGTACTGACCTCCGTGGTGCTCCGCCCGTCTTCTTCACAAGGGAGGATATTCCAAACGTATTGGATTCGTATATGGAATTCTCCGAAAGGGGTTGCCCTGGAGGCGTCAGCTCATCTCCTACCCCGATCACTGCTATCGAAGGCTTTCGAACCACGGACACCGTGTCGTGCCCCATTGTTGCCACAAGGGATATTGCGGATGGGGTCAGTATGTTCCCGGATTTCAAGGGCCGATCCCCCTCCGTGAGGTTCTCGCCCCTCTTGCGAATGAAGCCGGCCCTAGCTGGTCCGTTGATGGTGACTGAGCCAACATGAGTTGTTGAATCCTCAATCATCACGATAGCGTCAGCCCCATCTGGAATCGGGGCTCCAGTCATGATGCTGCAGGCCTCGCCCTCACCGACAAGTGGGACTTCCGAGGTCCCGGCCTGACTGGTTCCAACTATCCTCAATACCGCTCCTGATTCTTTGCAGTCTTCCTCCCTAACAGCCCATCCGTCCATGGCAGAGTTGTCGAAGCGTGGGTCGTCCACTAAGGAGATGAGGTCATCAAACAGTATCCTACCTGTTGCTTGATCAAGAGGGAGGTTCTCTGGGTTTCTTTCCATGGGTATGCGGTTCGCTATCTCCAATGCCCGCTCCAGAGACACACCCTTCTCCATGGATGTCGAGAAACGGTGGAGTTGAAGTGTCCTTCCCAAAGCGGTCCTCGTGGTTTCCACAGAGTTGGTGCTGGTCCTATTGGCCCTCTTCGCAGTGGCATCCCTTTACTCCTCGGTTGGGCTCGGTGGTGCTTCGGGATACCTAGCCGTGCTGTCTATGACTACATTCGCAGCATCCGAGGCGATTTGGCTCAAGCAATATGCCTGGTC
>CESQ01096542.1_pt1 | contig 14208 bp, 12 predicted proteins | sample 361401 | NCBI WGS metagenome assembly CESQ01 (sample SAMEA2622119, study PRJEB7988) | marine metagenome | isolation source: saline water (ENVO:00002010), including | reverse complement strand
GGAGCACTATCTACAAATCCACCATAAAATCTTCCAGTACTTTCATGATAAATTACATCCAACATTGTTTGAGTTCCCGTATAAATTTGTATATATGTCCAATTTAAACCATCACTTGAATATCCTGCCGTTCTTATACCTTCTCCGCCTGCTACAATTAAACCGGTTGATGGATTTATTGTTAAACAGTGAGCTCTTACACTAAAATTACTTGCTTTACTATTTTCAATTCCTTGCCATTCTATACCATCATATGAATATGCTATTGAATAATTAACTCCCTCACCTACAGCAAACCACATATTTTTACTATTATCATAAAGTAAATCATATACATCATGTAAAATATTAGAAGAATCTTTTACACCAATATAATCTAAACCATCTAATGAATATGCTAATGTAAATGAAGTATCACTTGACGCAGTATTTCCACCTACAATTGTTAAATTTCTAGATGTTTTAAAATGGTCTATTGATGCATTATTAATTGAAGTACCAGTTGTTACTTCTTTTGTTGTTGGATTATACATCAATACATTATCGCTTTGAGCTACTCTAATTGGATTTATATATAAACCACTTGTATCTGCTGTATTTGTTTCTACACCAGTAGCATTTAACAATATGGTATTATTATGTGTTGTTGTTGTTCCTGCTTTATTACCAATCGCTATTGAATCTTTTCCTTGATTTTGATATCCCGCACTATTACCAATTGCTATTGCGTTATTACATTGATCCATAAAACCTGCTTGATAACCTACTGCTATACCATATGAATCTTGTCTAATACTACCTGCTATTGTACCTATTGAAATAGCACGATAACCCTGTGTATATTGACCAGCAGCATTACCAATCGCAACAGCATCCTCTTGTTGATGTTCATTTCCAGAATAGTGACCAATTGCTATTGCTTTTTTTCCTTGTATTTCACCAGCTTCATCACCAATTGCAACAGCATTCATTGATTGATCTTTACCCGCTTGAAAACCAATAGCAACTGATTTAGTTCCTTGTGAAGTATCGGCTGCTTTTTCTCCAATTGCAATACTATAATTTCCTTGTGATGTTTCGCCCGCTTCTTTTCCAATTGCAATTGCATTTGTTCCTTGTGTTGTTTTAGCCGCATCTTTACCAATAGCAATAGAAGATGCTCCTTGTGCTTGATATCCAGCAAGAGTACCCATAGCAATACTATCTGCTCCTTGATTACTGTATCCTGTATTTATACCTATTGCTATACCACTTCCATCTTGTGCCGACCAAGCAGCGCCTCTACCTATTGCGATAGAATTTATACCTTGATTATTTCCGCCTGCTGTGGTTCCTATCGCAATACAATCTTTTTCTTGATTTGTTATACCCGCCCACCAACCAAGAGCAACAGCTGTTTGACCTTGATTAGTATATGCAGCACTACCACCAATCGCAACAGCACCCCCACTTTGATCTGTTCTAGCCGCACCTGTTCCAATTGCAATACCATTCATATCTTGTCTTTCATATGCAGCACCATCACCTATTGCTATACCTAATGTGCTTTGTGATGTTTTACCTGCATGATGACCTATTGCTATTGATTTGTCTCCTTGTGATGTATAAGCAGATTGATAACCTAAACCTATTGCATATTGTCCTTGATCTGTTTCACCTGCTGAATAACCAACAGATACAGAATGAGAACCCTGATTTTGTTTTCCTGACCAACTACCAATAGCTATAGCATTTGAATGCTGACCTTTTGCTACATCTCCTACTGTTCCTGTTCCAGCTTCATAACCAATAGCAATAGTATATAAACCATTAATTGAACCTCTACCTGTTCTTCCTGCTCTTGTTCCTAATGATATACTTGATGTTCCTGCGTTTGTTTCACCTGCTCTATCACCAATTACTGTTGTATTATTTCCCGCTGAAACATTTCCACATAAATGACCTATTGCTATTTTATTTGTTGCACTATCTGTTACTTTTATTCTATTTGATGTAAAATTATCGGCTGATATATCACTTATTTCTAAATTTGTTCCTGATATATCTTTTACGAATAGTTTGCTAAATTTATTGTTTTGACTACCTAAATTGAGGTTTGAATCAATCTCAGGTATTAAATGAGAACCTAATGATAAATCATTATTTACTGTTTTCCCTTTTAAAACTCCACTTATATCTACGCTAGCAAAACACATATCAACACCATGAACACCAACAGGAGCACCTGCCCAAACCAATTGATTACCAGATGCTGGAACTCTTAATACTTGATTATGAACACCTTTTGTTGTTGGTAATTTATAATTTCCTATACCTAAAACTCCGCTTATATCAACATTTGAATTTAAACTAGTATCACCTGTTACTATTAATCCAGATGTATTTACTGTTCCATATGATACATCTGCTGTTCCAGATGTTGTATTTACTACTTCACTAGTTTCTTCCCATTGTGTAGCATCACCTGCTTGTGAATAAATATTTGAAACACTTGATTGACCTCCAGCAATATTTAATGAATTACCATATGCAACCCAATCTGCTAATGTTAAATCTTTTAAAGCGCTCTTACTAGCATATGTTAATGCGCCTGATTCTGAACCACCAGCACTAATAATACTTTGTGGGACTACTGTTGGATCTCTCTTTCTAAAAGATACTGTTCCACTTGGATCAGCAGATACTCGTGTTGTATCACCTATCCATATTGAAGCACTACTTACATAAATATCTCTTATTTTTTTATCAGCTCTTCCTATATCAAATTCTTCATTTGCAGTTGGAACTATATGACCACTAAAATTAATATTGTTTGCTACTAAATTAATATCTTTACTTGTACCTTCATTACTTGATGAATCTAATGTCAAATTGTCTCCCGATATTGAACTTATGTTTTTAGCATTAAAAAGCCAGGATTTCTTATTGTTTTTTGTATTAAACTCGTATTCCTGCGATGACATATTATAATATAATTATAAATTTATAAATTAATATAAATTTATAATTTAATATAAATTATTAGAATTTACTTACATTAAATATATCTAAATTAAGCTTTAAAACAAGTAGCACATAAAAAGTTCTGTCCATTCATTCTTGTAAGTGTTATTATTGCTTTTGAACCACCATCTATTATTTGGTCCCATTGGAAATTTACTATACAACCTGTCCAGGTTACATTCTGCCATCCTTTAAATGTAATAGTATTACTTGTACTTAAAGAGATTGTTATTTGTGCATTATTTTTTAAATTATTTGCAACTAAAGTGTGTATATCTAATCCTCCTCCTGTATAAGTTAAATGTGTTGTTCCATATCCAACATTATTACAATTTACAGTTATTGTATTTCCACCTAGAGAAGCTGTTACTCCGCCAAATCCAGCAGCATTATCATCTACATTTAATGTTCCTGTTATTGTTACATTTTCCGCACCAAGATTTACAATTCCTGTTATATCTCCTGCTGTTGTTATATCGCCTGCGTTTACTATATTATTACCTGTTAAATCTAACTGAGTAGCATCAAGTTGCATTTCTTCTTGATCATTTATTCTAAAACTTATATGCTCATTTAACTTTGCATTTAAATATGTTTTACCACCTGGACCTTGCATTAAAGAATAATCATTAGCATTATTACAATGTATATGTGCAAATGATGCCCAATCTGAATCCTCTAATGCATCACTATTAAAACCAATCGCTACTCTACCAAAGTAACTTGTTTCATCTGTATCATAATTTCCTCTTATACTTCCTATTACATCTAATTTTGTATTTGAATCTGGTGTTGTAGTATTTATTCCAAAATTTCCATTTGTATCTAAATGCAAATGTGTTACATTATTTATGTTGAAGTTTATTGTTTTCCCCGCAGGAGCATTTATTGATGTTGTTCCATCTGGATTTTGTATTAAAGCATAATTGGTTGTTGTATTATGGTCTATATGTGCAAAGCTTGAATAATCACTTAATCCACTTATAAATCCAATTGCTGTTCTACCAAAATAACAAGTTGTATCTGTATCATAATTTCCTCTTATGCTTCCTATTACATCTAATTTTGTATTTGAATCAGGTGTTGTTGTATTTATTCCAAAATTTCCATTTGTATCTAAATACATATGTGTTACATTATTTATGTTAAAGTTTATTGATTTACTTGTTGGAGCATTTATTGATGTTGTTCCATCTGGATTTTGTGTTACAGCATAGTTTGTTATTGTATTATGATCAATATGAGCTAATGTTGAATAATCACTTAATCCACTTATAAATCCAATAGCTGAATATCCAAAATATGATGTAGTATCTGAACCATTTACACTATCTGTTTGACCACGAATAGTTCCATCAACATATAATAATGTATTTATATCAGGTGAAGTTCCACCTATACCTACATTTCCATCTTGATCTATTATCACTCTTTCTGTATTTTTTGTATAAAATGTTATATCTCTACTTGTATCTGTTCCTGAACCTTCAATTGATATTTTACTTTGATCATTACCTGTTCCTGACATTAAATTAAGACCAACATTTGTATTATTTCCACCTACTCTATCATTTGTATGTATATTTAATTCACCAGTTGATTTAATAGTATAAGCATTATCATCTTCAATATTTGAATAATCACCAACACGAATATCACCTTTAATATGTAATGATTCTTCTGCGTCATCTATTCTTATACCTAAGTTAACACTAATATCTACATATCCAAATGAAGAATCTCTTGTAAATTCTAAATGATCATAATTGTAATTTTTATTTGTTGCAACACAATTACCTGCTGTTGAAAAAATATTGGTTGTATTTGTTCCATCATCATAAGTTGAAGCAGTCCATGTTGTTCCATCTTCATTTGAATAAGCTATTTTGTGTGTTCCTTCGCCAACAGCTATAAATTTCGCACCTGCCCAATGAACACCTTTACCTTTTGTTGTAATAATTGGATTACCTAATCCTGTCCAATTAATTCCATCATTAGAATGAGCTATTGTATTTGAACCTTCTCCAACAGCTACTATTTTAGTATCACTATTTGCAAGTGAATATGATTTTGTAAATATCGCAGTTCCTAAACCTGTCCATGTTATACCATTATCATCTGAATAAGCAATTGAATTTGTTCCTTCACCAACTGCTATCCATCTAATACCATTCCAAATTACATTATAACCTGCTGTTGTAAATATTGATGAACCTAAACCTATCCATGTTATACCATCATCTGAATAAGCAATTGTATTTGTACCTTCACCGACTGCTATCCATCTCTTTTTATTTGATGCTACACCATTACCTTTTGTAAATATATTAGTAGAATTTGTAACTGTAAACCATTCAAGACCTTCTCCTGAATATGCTATTGAATTAGTACCTTCACCAACAGCAACCCATCTAATATTATTCCAATGAACATCATTACCTTGTATTGAAAATATTAAATCTGAATCTATAATAGTAGCCCAATTTATACCATTTGTTGAATAAGCTATTTTTTCTGTTCCACTTCCAACAGCTATAAATCTATCATTTTCTGTACTCCAAAATATTCCATTACAAGCTGTTTCAAAAATAAATTGTATTTCAATCCATTTTTCTCCGTAATCTAATGAATAAGCTAATCTATAATTTGTCCCTTCGCCACCAGCTACTAATATATCTTTTGTATAAGAATCATCTTGTCTACAAGGACAATCTTTTGTAATATATTTAAATGATGCTGGTATATATAATTCTTGAGTCATTATAAAATTTACATTACTTGTATCATATCCTACTACACCACCTGGTATATCTATTTCAGCAGAAGAAGCTTCTAATTTATATTGTAAATAATAAGTTACATCTTCATTAATATTTGGAGAATCTATATAATCTACTGAATAAATTCCATTATTATTTACTCCCATACCTATACCTAAACTGCTGTCTGTAAATAATATTTCTCGTGAAGCACCGCCTGATATATCTCTTAATAATCTAAATGTAATCAATTGCCCTGATTCATTAGAATTTATGTAATTTATTTTAGCACGATAATGTATTTTAGAATTATTACTTATAGGTTGATATTTAACAACATATCCTTGGTCACTAAGATCAATCCAATCTCCTGTTAATGTTAATTTAGTTCCTAAATTAGATGGATCAACAAAACTATAATTATTATAACCATTTGGTATTCTTACATCATTATTAGCTGTTACTAAATTTTTTGATAAAACATTAAACCCTATAAAATCACATATACCATATGATACATCTTCTTCCCACCAAATCATTCTATTATCTCCTGAAACTCCAAAAATTAAATCATCTCCACTTATAGCTGTTATATTATAAGCATTTAGCTTCCAAGATTTTTCTTTATTATTTAAATTATATACTTTATCAGGAAATAAATCTGTATGTTTATTGTATGATGGATGCAATCCTGTTATATCATTTGACATTTATTATAAATATATATAAAAATAATATATTATATACCAAAATAAATCAATTAATAAATATAAAAATTTAAAGTAAGTTTCTTATCTATATTTAAATGAATAATATTGATTTGAATATAAATAATTATGAATATGAAGATATTTTAAATTTATTTCAAATTAAATATGATTTCGGAGAGAAAGAACTTAAAAAAGCAAAACAAAAGGTTTTGATGATGCACCCTGATAAATCTGGTTTAGATAAAGATTACTTTTTATTTTTTTCATCTGCATTCAAAACTTTGCATTCTATTTATGAATTTAGAGAGAAAGCTAATGCCTCTGAAAAATTAGACCTCAAAAATAACAATACAGAATATATATCTGATAATAATGATACTGATAAAGAACTTATTAATTCTATAAAAAATAAATATGATACTGCTGAATTCAATAAATGGTTTAATAATTTATTTGAAAAAACTAAAATAGAAAATGAAGACCAAAAAAAAGGATATGGTAATTGGTTAAAAGAAGCTGATGAAAATGAAGTAATAAAATGTAATAATTCTAGTGAAATGAACCAAGCTATTGAAAATAAAAAGAAACTTTTGCGAAAAAACGCTCTCTCAAAATATAATGAAATTGATGAATTTAATTCACACGGATATTCTGATTTAACTAATTCCTGTCCCGAAGAATATTCTTCTGGAATGTTTAGTAAATTACAATATGAAGATTTAAAGAAAGCTCATTCTGAAAGTGTTGTTCCTGTCACTAATGAAGATTTTAAACCCAATTATTCTTCTATGGAAGATATCAGAATTAAAAGACAACAACAATATTTAGACCCTTTATCTCAAACCCATTCTAAAGAATATTTAAATAATAAAAAAACTACTGATAATGTTATTAATTCTCAACGAGCATTTAAATTGGCAACACAAGATAGAAAAGCACAAGAAGCAAATAAAAAATTTTTAGCAAACTTAAAACTTTTAAAATAAATTATAAAATTTAATATTATTTATTATTTATAATATATAATATGAAGTATACAAATTTAATAATTAGTATTTTATTATTATTCGCAGTTGGATATATTTACAATAAATTTAAAATTAATGTTGAGAGAGATGATAAAAAACATGAATTATCAATCATTAAAAAATACCTCCTTAAAGAACAAGATTATTTCACTATTGAACAATTAAGTAGCATTAATAAACCTATACTTTGGATTTTCGCTGATTATGAAATTAACAGCAGAAAATGGGATTCATTTATGAGCAGAAGTTCCAAAGAACTTAACCAAGATTACTTATATTTAACTATTCGCTCAATCATTAATCACAATTCCGATCATTTCCATATCATTATTCTTGATGATGAATCTTTCCCCCAATTATTAGATGATTGGACCGTAGATTTAACTAAAATTGGTAATGCTCAAAAAGAATATATTAGAACCTTTGCTTTAGTTAAAATTCTTCACAAATATGGTGGTATGTTAATCCCTCCTTCTTTCATATCTTTCAAATCACTTAAACCCATATATGATAAAGTTTTATCAACTAATACTCCCACAATAGCTGAATTCCCTAATGACTCAACTTCCTCATATGTTATGAATTATAAACCATCTACTAAATTTATTGGCTGTGTTAAAAATTGTGAAGAAATATACAACTTAGGCAAAAATTTAGAAATTATTGTTAATACTGATTATACTAATAATTCTAAGATTGAAGGGCAAATATCAACCTTCTTATATAAATGTGCGGAAGAAGATAAAATGAATTATATTGATGGTAAATTTATTGGAGTTAAAGATTCCAATAATAAATCAATTGATTTAGAAAGATTAATGGGTAGCACATACATAGATTTAAATCCTAATAGTTATGGTTTATATATTCCATATGAAGACTTATTAAAACGCAATGCTTACAATTGGTTTGTTTATTTACCTACTGAAAAAGTATTAGAAAGTAATACAAATATAGGAAAATATTTATTGATTTCTAATAATTAAAATATTTAGTTATATTATAAAATGCAGGAACTTAAATTCCAAGAATTAGAACCAGAACTTAAAATTGATGGTGAAGTTGAAGCTGAACCCCAAGTTGAAGCCGAAGAAGTTGAAGAATCTTACCAAGATATGGTTGTTGGTGGTCGCAAACGCAGACGCAGACGCACTCGCAGACGTGGCAAAAAAGGTGGCAAACGTGGTGGTAAAAAATCCAGAAAATCCAAAAAATCAAGAAAAGGCAAAAAAAGTCGCCGCCGCACTCGCAGAAGATAAATTTTCTCTCAAAACTATTTTAAAATTTTTATATGACTTTAAAAATATTAAAATATTTATTTAGTATAAAATATGCAAAATAAAAGTATAAAACAAAGAAAAACTAAACATAATTTTTATTCATATCCACAATCACCATATAAAGATGTGGCTGCGCTTCGTAAAGATCTAAAAGATTATGATATTAAAGAACCACGAACACTGAATTTATCATGGATATTAGTAGGAATACGTAGTAGAGCTTTAGACGAAGCAATGCATTATAGTCATAATATGATGTTAAATGACTATAAAGTTGTCAATGATAAATTTGTAAGAAAGTCCAAAAAATCAAAAAAAACCAAGAAATCAAGAAAAACTCGCAGAAGATAAATTTTCTCTCAAAACTATTTTAAAATACAGATTATAATTGAGATAAACAAAAAAATTGATAATAAAATATTTATTTTTTTTTTATTATCAATTATTAAGAATTATGAATATTAGGAATCTTAATGATGTTAAATCTGCCATTCAATCAGGAACGATTATTGAAGCCAGAAATGAATATGGTATGACGGCTCTTCATTTTGCAAGTGAAAATGGTGACACTGAAATCGTAAAATTGCTGCTTGATGCTGGTGCAAATGTTGATGCAAGAAACAATGATGGCAAAACGGCGCTTCATTGGGCGACTGTAAGGGGTCCTGATAGGGTCGTAAGATTGCTGCTTGAAGCTGGTGCAAATGTTGATGAAAAAGACAATAAAGGCTGGACGGCGCTTCAAGAGGCGAGTTATTATGGTCGAACTGAAATCGTAAAATTGCTGCTTGATGCTGGTGCTAATGTTAATGCGACAACCATATATGGCTGGACACCGCTTTATTTGGCGAGTAGATATTATTGTGGTCGAACTGATGTCGTAAAAGCACTGCTTAATGCTGTTCCACCTGCTGATGTTGATGTAAAAGATGATGAAGGCAACACAGCGCTTTATTATGCGGATGGGAAGGGTTATACTGAGATCGTAGAACTTTTGCGTAATAGAGGTACAACTGGTAATAAAAAAAAGAGAAAAAGATAAAATCAAGAAATCAAGAAAAACCCGTAAAAGATAAATTTTCTCTCAAAACTATTTTAAAATAGCAAAAATTTTATATTTTATTTTATAAATTTTTAAAATATAAAATTATATTCTACCTTTTATTCCACCAAATATCACAAAATTTCTCTCAATTTTTCAACTTTTTCTTTCTCTAGAAATTTTGGATAATTTATTTTGAATTTTATAATTACATTTCCTACATAATTTTCTCTCGAAAATCCCAAGTTTTTTAATACTATATTTGTATTATTATGTATTATCTCTCCATTTTTATTTGTAATTTTATAACATTTATTATCTAAATGATTTATACTAAAATTTATACCTGTTAAGGATTCTTTAAAAGATATAATAGAATTATATATTAAATTTAATCCTTCTCTCGAATAAAATTCATGATCCTTTAATTTAATAATTATTTTTATATCAGAATAATTATTATTAATTGAATTACCCTTATTATTAATCACAATTATTTCATTATTATCAATTGATTTTGGCAAATTTACATATATTTTTTCTTCCTCATTTTTTATTATATTATTTGTCATTATCTTACGATTAACATTTATAGGAACACTAGTTCCATTATAAGAATCTTCAAATGTTATTTCCAAATTAATTATAATATCTTCTTGTAATTCCTCTAATCTAGGATTATTTCTCTCATAAAAATCATTTATTTCTGGCGGTTTCTCTCGAATTACTGTTAATGTTGTTGTAGGTTTATTTATTAATGTTTCATAAGCATGCGTAATTTTATTAAATTTCTCTCGCGAATTATTATTTTTATCTGGATGATATTTTAAAGATAATTTGCGATAAGCTTTTTTTATTGTATCATTATCCGCATCACTATTTATTTCTAATATATCATATAAATTTTTATGTATTTCATCCATTTAACATATATTTAAATATATTATTTAATATTAAATATTTACCGAATAATATATTTTAGAATATGCTTAATTAAAGTTTTGTTTGAGGAACTCTTCTAGTTCCTTTTTTATATTTTTTGTAAGCTTTTTTAGCTAATTTTAAAGCTTTTGATGTTTTATTACAGCCATTTAATAATATTTTATAATCAACCGCTGATGCTTTACCGCCTGTAATTCCACTAGCTAATCTCGCATAAGCCCAAGAATGTGGTGTTTGATTGGGTCTTGAACCAGATGAATAATATGCACCCATACCCTTCTTAAATATTCTTTTTAAACTTTTTAAAGAACATTTAGTTTTTTTCGCTAATGCTTTATTCAAAGTTAAATTTTTAATTTTATACATTCTCTCTGCATTAGAAATATGCTGCGATTTTTTTGATTTAAACGATTTAACTTTTTTTCTAATAATATATTTGCCTTTTTTATATGCTTTTCTAGATAATTTTAATTGATTTCTTTGTTTTTGTTTATCTTTTTTTGTAAGATTTTTAGGAATATATCTTTTTGGAACATTCATTTATAATATTATAATATTATAATATTGAAAATGAAAGAAAAAATTATAAAATTTGAGAGAAGCAAAATAAAAGGTAAAAAATATACGGCATATGTCAAAAATAAAAAAACAAAAAAGGTAAGAAAAATTCATTTTGGTGCTTCAGATTATCCTCAATATAAAGATAGAACTCCATTAAAATTATATGCTTATAAAAATCATAATACAAGAAAAAGAATGCAGCGTTATTTCTCTCGTCATTCCGGAACAAAAAATAGAACCAAAGCTATTTCTCTCGAAAAAAGAAAATCAAAAGGTTTTTATAATGCCAAAATATTGAGTCACGAATATTTATGGTAAAATAATATTTAATATTAAGTATTTTATATTAAATATTTACCGAATAATATAATTATTAAATGTATATTCCATTAATTACAAAATATAAACCAAATCATATTGAAGAATTTAATATATCACAATACACAAAAGATTTATTAAAAATTTATATAAAAAATAATACATTAAAATTTCTTATACAAGGTAATAGTTGCACTGGTAAATCCAGTTTAATTAATGTTTTATTAAATAAAATTTATAATAATGATAAAAATATTATTAGTGACAATACAATTTATATAAATTTATTGAGAGAACAAGGCATAAATTATTATAGAAATGAATTAAAAAATTACTGCCAAATAAATAATTTAAATACCAATAAAAATAAAAAAACTATTATTATTGATGATTTAGATTTATTAAATGAACAATGCCAACAAATATTTAATACATTTATTAACAATTATCCTAATATAAATTATATAATATCTTGTAATGATATTCAAAAAATAAAACCAACTATTATTAATAAACTTGAATTAATACAAATAAATAATATTAATAAAGAATTTATAGAATCTTTATTAGAAAAAATATTAAAAAATGAAAATATTATTATTGATGATAATTATTCCAAAGAATTTATAGTAAAATCTTCTAATAATTCTATACCAAATATGATAAATATTATAGAAAAAATTAATTTAATATTTAATACAAATGATAATATTAATATAGATGAAAATACTTTACAAAATACTATATGTAATATTTTAGTAAATGATTTAAGTATATATATACAATTTTGCATTGATAAAAAAATAGAAAAAGCTATAAAACATATTTTAAATATTTATAATAATGGATTTTCTGTTATTGATATTTTAGAAGAATTATTCATTTTTATTAAGAATTATTCCAAATTAAACGATGAATATAAATGTTTAATAGTTAAAATCATTTGTAAATATATTAACATATTTAACAATATACACGAAGATAGTATAGAATTAATATTTTTAACAAATGATATAATAAATATATTTTAAGTGCGTATAAATTAAGAAACCAAGAAAATATTTTATTCAGTTACCAAATAAAATATTTTATAATAGCTTTAAGTTGTTTTTTATAATCAATATATCCCAAATTTTATTATATTATATAATATAATGTCTAATATTATATTTAAAGAAAAAGTCCCCAATAATATGTTGTATGATTTTCTTAATATTTATTGCACATATGAAAATCAACATTATATTATTGATAATATCATTTTTAAACAATACATATATGAAGTTGATTATGTAGGGAATTTCTTTAACGAATTACAAAAATATTATAAAGATTCTAAAAAATTTTACCTCAAAAGAAGAAGATCTTATAATAATTTATTAACAATTATAAGACAAATATGTAAATATAATAATATACCATATTCCAGTAAAATTAAATATGATAAAAATAAATATAATATCATTTACAGTATTAAGAAAATAGAATCAATTTCTATCTGAAATTCTTCTTTTATCTATCTCCGCTGATGTTAAATATATTGAATTCTCCGTACATATTATAAATACATTATCTACTTTGAAAATCTTTGAAATTGGACTTGTATATTCCTCCGCATTTTTTACTAATAACTTTTCATCATTCTCTTTTATACCAATTAATACTTTCTTTTCTAATGAATCTAACCAATAATCTAACATAATAGGTTTATCATCTATTATTGATATCTTTGCTATATGATTCCATATAGAAGCAGGTGGAAGTTGTGCTTGATCTTCATTAATCTCTTCTGACATATTTTATATACAATTAATATTGAAAAACTTTAAATACTTTTTTAAGTAAATAATAATATTTTTTAAAATATAATATATAATAATATATTTTAATGAGTCTTAATAAAATTGTTACCAGTGTTAATTCTTTAGCAAGCTCTATTACACTCCCCACCAGTAATATAGATGATGTCGTCTGTATTGATACTATTAATAATAGAATTGGTGTTAAAACTTCTAATCCTACAAAAGAAATTGATGTTAATGGTTCTATTAGAACCTCCAACCTTTTAATTAATCACTTATCTAATTTAGTTAATGATTATGATATTAGTTATAGTAATGCTCAATTAAAATTCTCCAATGGAATTAATATTAATGGGGACTCTGTATTTAGTAATGATCTTCAAGTCACTAATCAACTTAAAGCTGCATATAACCTTGATGTAACTTCATATATAGGTAACTCTGCTCTTGGATATATAAGTGGATTAACTGATGTCGCAGCATTCTCACATATTGATCATAATACTACTACTAACTATTGTTTAACACAAGACGCTAATGGAACTACTACATTAAACGCACCCACTAATCAAACAATTAATTTTAGCATTAATAACACCGCCAAAATGCATTTAGCTACAGATGGAACTGTAGGAATAGGTACAACAGCACCTGATATAGATCCAGATATAAAATTAGATGTTAATGGTAAAATTAAAGCTGTAGGCTTAGATCAAACTTCTGATGATCGACTTAAACATAATGAAATAAATATTAATAATGG